>Ga0213870_1000071_pt1 | contig 48488 bp, 71 predicted proteins | sample WICALVC2017_Meta_FD_160119 | JGI IMG/M metagenome (GOLD analysis project Ga0213870, IMG submission 160119) | Freshwater microbial communities from subterranean cave lake in Wind Cave National Park, South Dakota, United States - WICALVC2017 | ecosystem: Environmental > Aquatic > Deep subsurface >...
CTATTATATGTATGTGACGAGAACGGAGAAAATATACCAGTTAAACACGTATCGTTATTTGACAATGAAAATAAGCACAATGAAAATAATCCGCTCGGTTTAGACTATTAGAGGAGGAAACCAAAACGAAAACATGTATAAAATGCAACGGCATAGGAAAAGTGGACGGTTACGAGCGTATGAGAGAATAAAAAAGTCTATTAGAGTAAAGGACTACTAGAGTAAAAGAAAGACTGTTAGAGGGTGGGGATCTCAACAGCACCTCTCATTGAAACGAGGCTATATGCTAGCACTTACAACCGGACTAGACCAATTGTTAAACCTAATATGATCTAACAGTTAGCCTTACAAGGGGCTTACACCTAGCACCATCTAACACAGTCTTACAAGTGGAATAGTCCAATTTATATGTATATATTCCGAGATATTGTTATTTAATTCAATTTAAGGGGAAATAAAGCAAAATATAGAATGTTATAAGGGCAGGCTTTTAAGAGTTTTGAGGTGTCATTTTCCCTAGGGGCGAACTTAAAGAGTACAAAAATAGTTTTGTTATTTATAAGTTTTGTAAGGTTTTTCTATTGACTTTATCTAATAACCATGATATAGTTAACTCATAGATAAGAGATAAACAAAACAAACAAAAAAGGGGAATGATTACAATGAAACTAAAAGACTTTATTAAACTAGCAGGATCCAAGGGCGCTACACTTGAGGCCTACAACGGGCTAGGAGGCTACGAACTGACTAGAGGGGACATAGTAGATCGGAACCCCGTTTTGATTGCTTACATGCAAGGAAATTACAGCGTAGAAGTATCAAATGAAGAACTAGAAAATAAAGAGTTATCAGATCTGTTATTTATCTATAAAAACGCTAGCCTTATCTATCCGAATGAAAAAGAACTATTAGCAGAATTAAAACTATAGTATATAACGGCATATAAAGCCCGTAGCAAGGTTTTAACGGGCTTTATATATAAATACCTTAAGAAGGACTTACACGGGCTTACAGTGGAAAATGAGGGCGTTAGGTGACTAGTGAGTAAAGAAGCATAGCAATCGAGCTTAGAGCTTATCTAACACGATTTAAAAAATTTTGAGTTTATCTATTGACTTTATCTAATAGAGATGGTATACTATGTATATAGAAAAGAGAAAGAGAGTGATCGACATGAAAAAATATTCAAATTATGCCGAACAAGTAAGTGATAACGTGGAAGAGTTAGAACTATTTAATGAGATCAATGAAGTAGATGAATTTTGGCATGAGCCACTATTTGAACTAATTGACCAAAATACAAGCGATGAAACTATTATCGAATGGTGTGACTTACCTAAGGACACACCAACCGATACAGATGAGTTTTATCAGATTAGGCAGGAAGCTTTGTTTGAGTCGTTAGAAGGTATCTATCAGACTTATAAAGTGAAGCTAAAAGGTGAATACACCACGGAACACGAACGGTTAAACGTATTCTACAATGATAAGGTGAAAAGCTATATTATGCCAGTCTTTCACTTTGGAACGGCTTGGAGTTACGTTGGTTCCATGAATTAAATAGTTGACAAATTGGTTCGGATATGTTAGGGGCTTACATTAGTAGGCTCCTAACATTCGGACTAGTCCAATTTAATGCAACCCTACCCCGTGGTTTTTTGACCGTAACAAGGGGGCGGGTTGATATGGGGATACGCTACCCTGGGGTACCTATTTTCCAGACCTAAAATTTCTACTAGAATTTTGAAAGTCAACACCTAAAAGTCAACACTTATGGTTCTTACCCCACCCCGTACGTTTCAAGGACTCCCTCTATGGGCTCCCCTCTTAAAGGCATATGAAAAGACCCCACCCCGTTATTAGGGATAGGGTCTTTATTTAGTTACCGTCTAACGACCAATTTTTCGGCATAAGGAATAAAGTCTCCTTTGGTTCCATACTTGTCGTACAAGTATTCTTCTAACTCTACTTGTACGAGGTATTTTACAATATACAATGGTTCTCCATGCCAATAGCGGTACTCATCATATATTTCCTGTGTATCCGTATACCTCACAGTAACGTGCACACAAGGATTACCATTATGCAGGGTAGTTTCTTTTAGGTCTATGTCAAAGCCTCTATAATAATAGTATCTATATTGCTTACGCATCTGTATCCACAACCTTAGCTGTTTTCTCTTGTAAAACAAAGTTAAATCCTAACTGAGCTGTTAACTTAACAAGCTCTCTTGTAGACGGCATCTTTGGTTTCCCGTTATTAAGTAGGCTGTTTACTGTCGAGTACTCTACCCAATATTTACGAGCTAGTTCACGTACAGTTAGCCCCTCTTGTTCCACTACCTCTCTTAGCTTTTTAGCTATTGGGCATACAATTCCTTGTTGTAACACATCCTCTACTTCTTGGTCACTAATAGGACTTAGTTTGCTCTGCCAGTATGCAATATACTGTCTAGGAGTATCATTCGGTGTAAACTTATCAGCTCCTTGGCTTTCTAAATAAGTGATTTTTCCTTTTTCTTTGAAAGACATCTCAACAAATTGATAACGTGTAGTTATAGTTGAATATCCCATAGTTATTCTTCCTCCTCTTCTATAACAACCATAAACTCCTCGTTAGGGAATAGGTAATACCCGGCTACCTTATTCTCACTTCCTCGGTAAAAGTTGAGTCCATCTAAATCATTATAACCCAACGTGTAAAACTCATGTTCCTTTGTTTCAATAGTTGCAGACCCACTAGTAGGTTTGTCTACAACGACTGCTACCTCTAACGGGATGTCTACGTCACCACCCGGGTCTTCTAACTTCTCTACCTCTTTAGCAGGCAGTAGCAATACCTCGTCTCCTACCTTACACTCTAAGATAGCTTTTCTATGGATGTCTGATTGGTCTTGGGGCATAAGCTCTTCACTATGAATCATTTCGAATCTCTCCTTTATCTTTGATACTTCTAGTATATCTTGTAATAGTTGTTAAGTCAACACCTTGTTGAAAGTACGTGCAAAGTGAGTATAATTACTATCTTAGCGGGTATTTGTAAGCATAAAAAGTATCACATTGTTATTTAAAGGTGAGATAATAATTATTTCCCGAAGTACAACCAGAACTTAGCGGTGGATACGTCTATTTGAGCTTCCTTAAGAGACTTTATCTTCTCGTTATTCTTGTTGAATATCTTGATTTGTTCTTTGACTAAGCTGTCCGACTTAAGTTCCGGGTATAGAGCTACCAACGTCATAGCACTTTCATTCTTAGCTGTTTTAAAGGTGCTGTCTTCATGAGCCATATATTTTTGCACGACTACATCAACTTGGCTCTCAATATTCTTATTCTCTTCTTGGTACATGGTAATCTTTTGTTCATAGGTTCTTCCTTTGATAATGCTTGCACTGTTGAATACAATCACTAGAATACCAATTATAAGTACGGCTCCTCCTACAATGCTACCTAAGAAGGCTAGGAACCCATCTATGTCATAAATACGTTCAGAGATGAAAATACCCGCTAGGATAATAAGAATCCCTACAATGATTAGTGCTATTCCCATACTTTACGCTCCTCTAATATCTTCTTTCTATGTCGTCTGTACCGACCATCGTTCTAAATTCTACTTCTGTTGCTTGTTGCAATTGTTTCCATACCTGTTTATACGCAAACTCATGGGTAAAGATAGGTCTATTGAGTTTGGCTTCGGCTAGTTCATGGAAACGACCAAAGCTGCTCATAAATAAGGTTTGGCTCCAACAGGTCACAACGAACGCTTGTTCTTCTGTTAACTGGTTCATATGCCTACCTCTCTTTTCTTGTACTTATTTCATTACTAGACTACTTTCATTTTAGTACACTAAAACCCTTACCTTTTCTCCCCTTCTATTGAGCCAAATAGCCGAACTTACACCGTTTGTGTAACTTGCTATATAATCAACCAGTTTCCACCCTTTTAAGCGTAAATCTGTCTCATCATAGACTTTTTGACCCATAAACTCCTGTGGTTTAATTTTAAAGACCTCCTTTATTAGCGTGGTTACCGGAACTTTAGTGATACAGCATATTTTGGCTGACTATGTTAATTTCAATTATCCTGAACAAGTTTCCTTCACTAGATAAATGATCTACGTAAAACGCACTTGCTTCTTTTCCCGTAGTAAAAGTTTCAGGAAATAGTTTCCATGGCTTGCCTACTCCTGCGCATGTCATGATTCCGTAGCAGTCTACATTCATTCCGCCACCTCTTTCATTCCCCATTCCGCGAAGGCTGCTAGGACTTCAAATTGTTCGATCCTAGTCAATTTTCTGAGAGCTGACAATTCCTCTCCGCCCAACATATCGCTTCTAATACAATCCCACATATAAAAAATAGTTTGCATAGGCCAATCACCACTATCCTTATCTGCATAAGCTTCTAACCACTCCAACACGACCTGCTGGTTTTCGTTGAGTTCGGGGTTTATCTTTTCCATTATCGAATCAGTTAAATCAGCAACATCACTATCAGTCCATTCCTCGAAGTCATCTAATGTTACTGTTCCAACTGAAAATGAACTTTTTTCCCTAGTTAAGAAATATGCATAAGTATCCTCAATATCAATATGTTCATTTATTGCTGAGTGTATTTTGTCTCTAGTATTCATTCCGCCACCTACACTTTCTCGATCAATTCCTGCTTTTCCATTACTACTTTCTCCTCAGTAAACTTTGCTTAAATCAGTCATACTGTTTGATAAATTATAAACATCTACGTGTATTTTTTTAGTAGTATTTAACTGCCCAATGCGTGCCATTGCTTGACTGGTCTGCGTTTCAGTAAAAACAATTCCACCTTTATCCATGTTGTTTAACAAATACGATCGTTGGAATTCATCGCTAAAGCCGTCATATTCCGTTATTTGGATTACATTTTTACTCAACGCAATCACTCTCCTCGTTGACTTTTAAGAATAAAATAATGTTTTTGGCTAGCTTTCGCTTAACTCTTTTATACTCATCAGAATCTACTCTGATTCTAGTTTTATCTTCAAGAACAACGAAATATTTGCCATTTTTTATTGATACTGCGACTACTTCTTTATCCATTTAAAATTCCTCCTTGATAGTGGTCGCTAACTGATAAAAACAATATCTTCTTTGCTGACTCGTCTAAATCCGTTCATTCGTGTTGCTACGAGGTAAACTTGTCTGAGTGTTTCTGTCCCGGCAAGCCAATGCAAAGCGTCGAAATCGTAATCATCGCCAAATCCGTATTTCACAGTTTCGACGACATTTCTCAATCCACAGACATATCCAACTTCATTGCAGTGCCTCTTTTCAATACGATTGACCTTTACGTTTTCTTCAGTTTCTTCGTCATATTCTAAATCTGCCAGTTCATCCATTTTTTTAGTATCAACTTTTTTCCAATAAGCAGATATTCGTACTTTATCCCCCAGTTCGTATTTCATTTATAAACCTCCTCTAAGTCCTCCGTTACTGGAACTATTTCACTCAATTGGCTTAGCAAATTTCCAATAACGATCATCAATTGATTTGATTTCCAATTCAGTCAGCCCACCGTCACAATTTGTCCAACATAGTTGATTATTACTAATCTCATTAACCATTCCTATTTTGGGCAGGTCTAAATAGTATTTTTTTGGCTGTTCAATCTCTACTTTTTCTTTTGACATTTCATTTCTCCTCTAATGCCCCAATACTTAAACGTTACCTTGGGGTTTATCAATCCTACCCACACACCTTCTTCTCTTACACTAACCCCAAACGCTTGATAATGGAACTCTTTTTTATCAAATTTCAAGTATTGATACACAAAAACGTCTACGTCTAAATTGTCTGGTTCCTGCTCTGCTAGGTAAGGATGAATAAGGTCAGGGGAGCCGTTCACTTCGGTTAAAATAGTTGTGAGTTCATTTCTGTTAATATCTGTGTTGTCGATACATAGCCCTCTCAAAATTATACCGTCTACCTCCACATAAGTGTAAGGTAACGACTCTAACGCTTTAATAAGTTCATTACTAAGTCTACTCATTGTTTTTTACCATATTCGGCAGTAAGCCATAGTCTAATATATCGGTGTGCTAAGCTGACTACTTTATCTCTTGCCTGTTCAACTTCTTTTTCATTGTATATGTTATCTACTTTTACGCACAGTTTAACATCGTGGTCAAGAAGTTCACTTTTAATAGTGGCTACGACATAACATCTATCAAGTTCATAAGGGACTTTGGTTGGGTCGATGTTACCTGTAATGTGTACATAATACCCCATATATGCGAAAGCAGATTTAATATGGTAAAAAAGAGAGTCAGGTACAGGAGCGTCTTCCGGCTCCTCTTGTGGTGTTTCTTTTGGTTCTGGCTCCAAAGACAGATATTTAATCTCCTCAATAAGCTCATGTAACAGTGCATATTTAACTGTTCGTTCGAGTACAGGAATACTGGACTGACCATCTTTTTTTAGATACGCATTTCCAAGGAAATTTACTTCTTCCTCCATTATGCTCTTTTTCATAGTTAAATAATCTACGATTTTGTTCAAGTCACTCACTTGCTTTCCTCCTCTGGTTGATTGTATCCTAGCCCTCTCTTGTCATCCATATGGCTTATGATGACTTGTCTAGCGTCTTCTAACCCGTTGTTGTAAGCACCTTCTAATGGGTCATACGGAGCTCCTTCGGCACTTGAGCCTTTGGTCTTAACATTCACTTCATGCGCAATTCTTCGTAGTACCTCGTCTTGAGCGTTATAAGGCTCACTAGAAGCTATCCACAAGAATCTCCACGGTTTTGTAACTAGGTTAGCCTCAGCAAGGGCAATAACGTCACTCTCACTAAAACCTTCCTCAAGCACAAACTCATGTGCGATGTTAACCAAGTTACAATCGTTCATAGGTTTCATGTCTTGAATCGTGTCTGCTTGTCGTCCTTGAATATAATATTTTATCAACTTCATTAGTCAATTACTCCTTTGATTTGAACCCCGCAAGCCAACGCCCAGTAAACCATCTCTTCTGCGTCACATACACCGTCACACTCAATCATAACAGTAGAGTCGATTACGTACTCTTCTGTAGTAGTATTGCGTAAAGAAGCGTATCCATGACGTAGACGGAAGTAGTATTCATTGCCCTCGTCATCCGTAAACTCGAATTGTGTAGGACAAAAAGTACCTAAGTTAGTAAATTCAATTACGTTGATGACTTTCTTAACGTTACTACCTTCCATTTCAGAAACTAGCATCTCTGCAATTTCTCCCGGAGTGTTTAGTAAGCTAACATCGGTAGACATAAGAGCTTGAGCTAGTTTACCTACTAACTCTTCTCTCGTCCATTCTATTTTTTCCATCCTGTATTCCTCTTTCTCTGTTCATATCTATTTACTCTTACCTGTTGCATATCGTGTTCTACTTCACGTAGTTCACTCCAAAGCATTTGCATTTCTATCGCTATAGTATCCCGCTCTTTTGATTTCCGGGATATCTCCTCACGCAAAAAGTCTCTATGAACCTTCATAGTTTCTAAATTGTAATCCATACCGCTACCTCTTCGCTTCTAGTGCTTGTTTTAATAGTAATGTTATTTTATCCGTTGTTAGAGAATGGTTTGCTATTCAGCGAATCTCTGAAAAATGTGTTATCTGTAGTAAAGTATAAGTTGGGTAACTGACTTTTACTAGTGAATGCACTGTGACGAACAATAGATATTTTAGGGTTATTTATCAACTTCAAATCATCTGTATATGCAGTACTGTAGTAAGCCCTTTTATCTGCGACATTACTGGCAGGATTAATAATCAACTCAGGCTCACTAGAGTATTCATTTAACACTTCAATGTAATAGCCTTGTTTATTCTGCTGTGCAATAACCATCTCAGCTAGCATGATTTCTTTCTTTGTTAGTTCTGTCAATTCAATCAATCCTTTTCTTATTTGTTAACACCAGTATAACAAGCATAGAAGCAAAAGTCAACACCTAAAGTAAGAAAAAAGACACTAACTAGTGTCTAAATTTCTATGTTGCTTATATCTTCTAAAGGAGAAAATACGTCTTCTTTAAAATCTGCACAAACGTCCATATCTGGATATACTTCATTTTGCTTAGACAGGTCTACAAATACAGTCTCCCCATAAGCAGTGTCTCTAGGTTCACCTTTAGTTATATGGTAAGCATACCGTTTCCATAAGAACACTAGTAGTTTTAGTTCGTCTTCCGTATACGAATCCTTCATTATTAATCAGCCCCTACAACGAAACAGTTAGCTCCCTGCTTCCTAAATTTCAATCGGTAACGAAAAGCACCTTTCTCCATATCTGCGTTCTTAATGATACGGATAAACTCTTTGATAGACATATGCGCTTCAAACAAAGGTACCTCAGGATGACCCGCTACGTTAAGAATAACTCCACCCGCTGAACGACCTTTGTACTCTTCCTTGACTGTTATTATTGCATCGAAATCAGTGTTATTTATCTCGGTGTATCGGTCTTCATCCCACACATAATTAACTAACTCCATGTTACCCTTACGGTTTTGCTCTACGTAAAATTTTACCATTTTTTTTCCTCCTTATTAAGAAGCTAGTCGTAGTATCCAAGAGATGAATACTAACACAAGGTATACAGGGGTAATAATCCCCATTACTTGCATACCTACTGCACTAATCACAACAGATACTCCACCTAAACCTGCTACAAAATATTTACGGGTGGCACTAATCATTACTGCTCCTAGCAAGTACAAAGCAATCAGTATAAGCCATATAGCAATAAAACCTATAATAATAACTCCTGTATGGTTAGAAAAGCCTGACCATATAGCGTCAAAAAATGATGTTAGCATTAACTGTCTCCTTTACCAATATTTATATATTTCGCATAACGCTTTTCTAAGAAAGCGATATACGCTGTATCCTCTACGTAAAACATGTCAGCAACCTGTAACGTGTCAGGGTCAAAATAGTCATCCTTACGAACCTCGCTGTAGAAATCGCTATTCAATCGGTGTACAAATTGATGGTACCGAAGTCCTTGCCCGCTCATTTCATACAGAGCTAACGTAAGCTCTTGGATTTTCTTGAAATTTTCAATGTTACCGCTTGCCATTACTTGAACTCCTCTCGAACCTCTCCCCAACTTTGGTCAGGGTCAGACATACTAAATTTAAGTTTTCGTTGTTCTGTTTTGGTTAGAGACTGGTAGCACTTTTCATGTACTGCAATGATACCAGACGTTCCATAATGGATAGGTAGCGTGTTCAACATGTAGTAATAGAGTTTTTCTGTTGCTTCTTTATAGTCATCTGACCATAGCTTAAGGTCTAGTTTTGTGTTTACATTATGATAAGTTTCCATAAAGTCTTCGCCATCTTTGTCTACAGCCATCAACATGTCGAAGGACTTAGTAGCTAAGTCAATGATATCACTTAGAAGCACTACCGTCTTTTTGATTTCTTCGTCTTCGCTGTCGATGTTGTCCGCAATGTAAGCCTTAATTATACCATTTACATCTTCTCCATCTTTCAGATGATATTTAGAGTCCATTCTATTACGACTGACATCAATTATATTCCCGTTAGGCAGTAAGCGGTTATGACCAAAGTTAAACGAGTCAGCTCTACCAAATTCGGACTCACAAATCTCGTCATGGTTGTTAGGGTTGTGCCCTCTTACATTTATCATTTTACCGTCAACAAACGAACGGTCATCGTCACGGAACCGTGGATGCTCTTTTACACCACCGTATTCATCGTAGTGACCTACCGTCCAACCAACTACTTTACCTTCTCTTACATGCTTAAGACGGCAAAGCTCTCCGCCATTAAAACAATCCCCAACAATCTGTGTGTTACATACTGGGCAAATATATCCAAAACATCCCATGTTAACCGCTCCCTTACGTATTTTATGTTTAAATACTAGCATACCCCAAGGTAATAGTCAACACCTCGGGGTATGTTTATTTACTAAAATTCAAATATTTGTGATGGTTTGATAAATCGTATTTGACTATTACTAACGCCCTGTGCAATCGGATAACGTTCTTCGTCTTCTCTAATTAGGTCATCCACTACATAAGGCATAAATTCCTGTGCCACGTTAAATACAGCGTCTGACGCAGGTGTAGTGTGTACTTGACAGAGTTTCTTACCTCTTGCCTTAGGTAGTGATGTATACGTCCATACATTTAGATGCGAGAACTTGTTCATCATTTTAATTACTTGTGGAAATAGTGGGCTCCGTAAATCAGGTGAGTGCCGGAAGTATTCACCGTCATGCTGTACTACTCTAACAGTCATATGTGGGTACTGCGATTCAGGGAACGTATCAAATGTATTAAACGTTTGCGAATTAAGGGCTAACCCTAGGTTGTAACGTTCCACCTGTTTCAGTAAGATGTAATCCTTTAAGTCTTGCTCAGTAATCATATACATAACAGCATTCGGTATAGTTGTTTTAATCGCATTATTGATAGCTTTTAATGTGGTGTAAGCATTATCACCAAATGAAGCTTTTACTGCTCCTTGTCCGTCTGATTTTGTATGTGGATGTACTACTACACGGTAAAACGCTTCTGTGTCCTCTCTGACCACGATAAACTGTCCTCTATTACGGGTAGCTACTATTTGACTAGAAATTACTTCATGACCATCAGGAAGCCACTCATCGAGCTTATCGGATAGCATATCAAGCCAAGAGTCACGTAACGCTCCAACTAATCGACCTTTCTCATGTAAAACACTGTACATGCTCTCGAACGTTCCGTACCAGTCAAGAGTAATACCTAATGCTTCCAATTCATTATCGGTTGGATTATACTGATTTGCGTCACAATTCGTATAGCCCTCTTCTTCTTGATACGTAGATTCTAAGTTGAACTTTCTTGTTTCTACGTATTCAATCCATACCTTAGGAGCTACATCGTGTCCGTACTTCCTTAGAAACGCTTGACCTGTGCTTGTGGTCATAATAGTTATTCTAGCCGGATTAGGGCTTTTAATCGTGTGTAGGCACCCTTTAAAACGAAGCCTTGTGATTGCCTTGCTAGTAGAAGCTTCTCTAGTTACTCCAAGTGATTGTTGTTGTGGAGAAACAAAGTAAACATCATATAGCGTGTCTTTAAACTGACTTGGTGTAGTTTCTAGGTAGGTCTTAGTAAGAATAGACTTTTGGATTACTCGTAACATATCTAGTTCATAATCATTAAGGATAGATACACAATTTTGATAACTGATTTCTTTATTCATAACACCCGTTAGGTAATCCCTAATTAACTGTTCTAGTTCCTTTGGGTCTTTTGCTTTTTGCGTGTAAAACGTTTTCACGTTGATGGCATAAAAGCGTTGATGACTAGATATTACAAAATGACCTAAATAATTTGTACCAACCAAATCCAGTACTTTTTCTGTTTCTTCATTAAAACTAAATGACACATAAATTGAATCACTGCTCTTGGAAAAATAGATATCCTCAATGATAATATCCAAACTCTTTAGATTGTTGATAACTTCGGTAAATCTACGTTCGTATCCCTTACGGGTATACAGTTGCCTTCCTGTTTGGAACAGTATTTCTAAATTCTGATTGCTTGTAGTACTCACTGCCATTCTAGTGCTCCTCTCTTATTGTTTTTTAAGAAACCAAATACTCTGTTGCTTATAAACATGATACATCATCTATTAAATAAAATCAATAGTAATTAATAAAAAAAACACACTACTTAGTGTGTTTAATCTTGTTTCCTAGTTACAGCAGGAACGCTGTGTGTTTCAATAACGTTGCCTTTCAAATCAATAACGACTCCATTTAGCTGACCATTGTAAGCACAGCCTCCATCTATCATGTAAATGTCTTTGGCTTCGTTATGCCATACATCGTCTGTATCATGGATAAATCGAGCAGGTGTATGACCACTGATAATAGTTTTTCCTGTTTGGTTGGGTAAGTTATGGAATCCACGTTCCCATATAAAATCAAGCTTTGGTGTCCGTTGATAGTGCTCTTGGTGGCTGTATGGAATACCTGCATGAACAACAATGCTGTCCCCAAACTCATAATACCAATTCATAAGCCCCATCAGGTCTTTAATGTATTCATGCTTTTTAAGCTCTTTCTGTAACCGTACAGAAGACATAGCATCTACATCACCGCTAGGAAGGCTTAGAATGCTCGCACTAGTCTCCCTACCCCCTTGATGATACCAAACGTTGTACATATCCCAAAACTCGTCAGGTTGACTGTCAGGGTCACATCCTAGGAAGTCATACAACATCCGGTCATGATTTCCCCAGTTAACTACTGCTAAACCAGAAGTCACAAGTTTATACGTCAAAATCATTACAACATCAGAAGCATACCCGCGGTCTACCAGGTCTCCGTTAATAATCAATAACTGTTTGTCTCTGTCCCAGTTATTTGAAGTTATCTCTAAAAACTCTGCAAAACACCCATGGATATCCGATACTATAAATGCCTGCTCTTTATCCATAAATCCACCGCACAATCACGCTTGCAATAACGTTAGCGATTAAGGTCAATGGAACGATTTCGACTAAAAAGATAAGCAAAGAACGGGCTAATGACGCTTTAGCCGTAGCCCATACGTTAATAGGTTCTTCCCACTTATCTGCTAAAGTAGGGTAATGATCCTCGAATTTCGATGCCAAAATAGTAGCTAAAGCAAAAACTAGTAATCGAAACGGTACTTCCATAATTACTTTGTACACAACAACTGCATTTTCTTCTGTAGCCATTAACATTAAACACCCTGCCCCTAGCATAATTATAGCGTAGCCTACACCCATAATATAAGTGTACACAAACCAGTTAGCTGATAGGCACGCAGGGTTATGGTATGAGTATATAGAGTCTTCTCTAAACTCTTCGTACCGCTTAAACACTAAAACTATGGTTGCTACAGATAATACAACCAAAACACTTCCAATAAAATTCATTTAGTTTAGTCCATCCTTTCATAATGTGTTAAAAATTTATACCAAACCCACCTATCAGTTATCCAACGGTCTTCCCAATAGTACTGAAATTCAATATACTTGTTAGGTACCTTTATTGCATCCTTAGGCTTCGGGTTCCACGGGAACTCTCGTGGATAGTCATAGTAAACTCTTTGTACATATACCTGTCGAGGTAACAGTTCAGGGTACCTCGATTTTGGTCTATACCAATGTCCAATTAGATTACTATAGGTTGGTCTCATTCAATTGTACCATGTTTTGTGTAAATACCGCCCATGGCATCAAAACGCTCTTGCTTGTTGTCTAACAAGGCTACACATGCTTGAATGGTCAATGGTGTGCCAAAAGGTACTCCACCCAGCTCGGGAGAGTCTACGCCTACATTAAGAAGGTTAGGTTCTTGATAAGCCATTTCATGAATGTGTCCATGAATATTCACCCGATGTCCTCTATTACCAATAATCATTGGATAATGTGATAGGTGGATAATATGGTTTTCCCGTTTGATAATCGTACCTAAGTCATACCACTCAATTCTCTGACTTAACTCTTCATCCTTTTGAATCGCTTTCTTAAGCTTTGTGTGGTCATGGTTCCCTTTAATGAACACGATGTGCCCGTTTAGTCTCCGCAGGATATCTAGGTCTGCTTTAACTTTACTGTGTAAAGAGAAATCCCCTAAGAAATAAATGGTGTCCTTACCGGGTCTTACACAAGCGTTCCATGCTTTAATAAGCGTCTCATTCATTTCTTCCTTAGAAATGAAATGCCTACGGGTATCAGTGAACCCATCCGCTCCAAAAATATTCTCATGGTTAAAATGTGTGTCTGAAATTACATACTCCACTACAGTAATCCTCCAATCTCAAAATTATCAAAACACTCAGCATTGTAGATTTCTCTGATTGCTTTTCGATAAAAGTTTACTGTTTCTAAACTTACAGGTGTGAAGTTGTGTACGTCCACGCCTACGTTTAATGCGTTACGTTTTACTTTTTGTTTCTCGTGGATATGCCCAAATAAACCAAAGTAGTACTCAGGGTTATCAACAGCATATGATAGGTGTGAGGGTTCATGAGCTAATACTAACTTTTCGTCATACAACGTAACCGTAGTACCTCGTTCACTGTGCTCTCCAAAAAGTAAGGTAAAGTATTCCCGCTCTTTCTTGGTCATCTCTCCACCAATACCATCACGCTCATAGTTGCCATACAGTAGGTGTATTGTTCCATTTAAGCGCTTAGCTACTTCAAAATCCCCAAAATCCCCTAGATGATAAACAACGTCCTCAGGGGACACTACTTCATTCCATTGTTGAACCATGGTCTCATCTGCTTCTTCCAAGCTAGAGAAATACATACCTCGCATGGAATATTTAAACGTACGTTCTTGTCCAAAATGTGTATCTGATGTAAAAAATATTGTCATACTTTTATCCTCTCCATAACCCTTCATAGACATGAGTTATCCAAAGATTTTCTCCGGTATCTTGATGTACATAGTGGAACCCACCATCATCCTGATAGTCAAACCGATAACCTTTTTCAGCAAGGGTGTTTTCAAGTGCTTCAAAGTCATCTGTAAGGTAGTCTGTGTCATAATTAGGATGGTCAGCAGTTCCTTGTTTTCCAACAATGTATAAAGCCTTCTGTGCGGGTTTAAACAAAGGTACTACGTTATCTGTTACTTTTCTTGTAACTTCAAATAGAGTCTCAAATTCTTCCTCAGGGTAGCCGCCCCATGTGTTTTCGCTTTTAACAATATACCAACCACTAAGTAAGCGTAGAATAGCATCATTGTCGTAAAAATAGATATCTGCACAACCATTTAGATACGTGGTAACGTCACCGTCTTCTCCTACAAATTCCTTAAGCTCCTGTTCATCATCCGCACCATTGTATTGCATGAACTGATATTCTTCTTTTCTAATCGCATACTTCATTGTAATCTCTCCCCGCTAATTCTGGATTCTGTGTGGTGTTACCGATTACTTTCATATTAGAGGTATCAACCTCGCCATTTTCATCTACACAAGGTAACAACTCGTAACCCTTCCATATAAACACCGTAGTAGTAATGGATACTTTAGCATACTCTTCTACAAAATTAGGATGGCTCTTAACTTCACGAACAATTTCCTTAATTTGTACTTCGAATATACGTTTTTTGCCGTCTACTTCGAGTTCTACGTAATCCCCACTATAGATTGATTGACCTCTCTTATCCTCTTTACCAATGTACCAACCTAAAGTCTCTTTCTTTATTTTACTAACCTGTAACCCTCTTAACATGTTCCAATCTGAAAACCCATCTGTAATAATAAGATGTACATAGTCCTCTTCTGGCACTGGTTCCTCTCTAATGGGTGCTGGAGTATACGGTAGGTGCTTATGATAAGAACCATAAATAAATCTTATATTGTCTTCATCTTGCAAAAGCACAGCCCTACATTTATTCAGTCTTTCCATAAGTCTAAAGCCTCCTTCGGTTATTCTGACTCTGCTTTCTTTTTCTTAAATTCTTTGACAGCTTTTTTAAGAGGTTGTATATTTACAACGCCTATGTGCACAGAGTGGGCTTTAATTGTGATACTGTTCAAATCTACCAGTTCTTTATCAACAATAGAAAACTCACTATTGTCTTCCCAAGAATAATTTTTACGATATGTTGCTGTTTCAAATACTACATCACGGTTACCTAACGCTAACAGCATTTCACCTAAATCCTTTGCCGTTATATAGCCAATACTCTTGTTCTTGAAACCTTTCAACTCCTCAAGTGCTAGGTTCTTTTCTTCTGTTTTTTCACTTTCCATGTTCATACTCTCCTTCTTAATCATCTGATTTATCACAAGGCAATCCAATTTTGTCATTGATTGTCTTAGAGAACACTTGTTCTGACTCTTTGTCCTTGATGGTCACTGTCCATACAGTATTAAGTAACCCACCTTGAGCGTTTTTACGTACTTCTGATTCTGTTAAACGGTCAGTACTTGCACTACCATATCCGTTAATCACATAGAAAGAAGTCTGGTTCTGATTAATTCCCTCTACTTGAAATGGTATGGTAAAATCATTTAGTGGGTCAATACTCATACCGCCTGCACCTACATTATTATATGACTGATTAATACTGTCCTGACGAATACCGTTCTTGTAGGCTTTGGTAGAGATAATAGACACCTCAGAGTATACGTTATTAACCATAACTTCTACATTTTCTGGTACATCTACTGCCTTGAGCCCTAAGTGCACTGTTGAAGACGTAGTAAAAACCCAGTTGTTTAAGCGTTTTTGTTCGATACCATAGGTAGCAGTCAAGTTGATTGTCTTGTCTCCAAACTGCAAGCTATGCGGGATATCACTTGTGGTTACCTTAGGTTCAACCACTTTTGTTTCTTTGTTGTCTTTCCCAATTTGAGCAACTGTATCTGTTTTAATATCTGAGTCAGAGTCCTCACTATCGCAACCAGACAGCACACCTACTCCTATAACCAATAGACCTGCAATCATCATTACTCTACTAAATTTTTTCATATATTATTCCCCATTTCTATTGTTATGTAAAACAAGCCCCAGTGAAGGGGCTCGCTCTTAAAAGTCCGACCAATTATCTCTGTCGTCCTTACTATGTTCTTGGTGCTCTTGGTCGTCTGTTTCTTCATGCTTAGCTTTCTGCACACTAGAAAAGAACCGCCACATTTGATAAGCGCAAAACAGTAAACCTAAGATAACTAAGCCTATAAGAATTTTGCTTATGAAATATGCCATTATTTACTACCGTCAACAATTGTAGAAGAGCCGTCACCAACAACAGTCTCAACCCAACCGTGTGACTTACGAGCTTGAGCTTCTTCGTACTTAACTAACTCATCTGTTACAGACTCAGCAATCTTCTTGTTAGCTTCTGCTTGCGCATTTGCTTTTTCACGAATAGCTTTTGCTTCGGCTTCGGCTTTCAAAGTAACCTTGGTAGCTTCTGTTTCAGCCTGTGTCTTTTGAGTTTTAGCGTCTAATTCAGCCTTTTTAGCTTCTTGTCCAGAACGGATAATAGCGTCAATACTCTTCTGTGTTTCCGGGTCTACATCAGGAACTCCAACTGTTACGTTTTCAACTAAGAATCCCTTACCTTCTACAGAATCAGCAAAGCGTTTCAATACTTCACCTTCTACCTCAGAAGATTTACCTGACAACACATCTAACAAGCTGTACTTAGAATACACTTCACGAGCAGTCTTTTGTAAACGAGATTTTAACCAACCTTTTTCAATATCCTCAGATGTTACATTACCGAACTCTTTGTACATTTTAGTAGCTTTCTTAGGGTCAACTTTGTAGTCATACTTGATGTTAACCACTGTTTTCTTACCATCAGATGTAGACAACGCTACATTCTTGGCTTGGATGGTTTGTAGACGAATAGGATATTGTGTCACTTTATCAATCCCTACCCACTTAACGCCGGGTTGTAATGCCTCTGACTTCACTCCGCCATTAGGAGAGAATCGTACACCTACATACCCGTTGTCAATACGTTCTAAAAACTTGAAACACCCAATAACAATAGCAAGTAAAACTAGTACAAAAATAACTCCTCGTTTAATCCAGTTTACTGCTTTCTTACGCTCTTCTTCGTAATCCATATAATCCTTTGGTCTCCTTTGAACATTCTAATTTTTTTGTAAATAAGTATGTTAACCGTTGTTATCGGTTACCCACCACTCCTTTACTTTTAAAATGTTCCACGCCTGTTTAAGACGTTCCTCCGTGAAGTGACCAAAATGACACTCAGACTTAGGTATCCCCATTTTTTGTGCTAGTCTACCATACAGCCAACCTCTGTTAGCTCTCCCTGATTTCCATACTGGGTCGAATAAGCTGTGGCATAATTTCTTCCACGACTTCATCGGCGGAGTTGCAAGGATACCTAAGGGTTCTCTTGGACGACCTTTATGGACTCCTACACTTGCCCCACAACCTGTGCAGTAATAACACATGCCGTAAGACTTAGGAGCATATAGCACCTTATCACTTGTGTATATCACTTCACCATTACAGTAAGGACATACAGTATGAATAGGCACCTTGTCTATAGCCATAGCAAGACCTCCTTAAATATCTTATACCAGTATTATATCTTTGATTGTAAGAGAAGTCAACACTTTTTGCAAAAAAAAATAAGAGCCATCTCAGACTCTTATCTCATAAATGTACTTGTAAGCATTAACGTTGCAGTTGAAGAAACTGTAGTAATAAGTATGATACCTATTACACAAAGTATTTTAGCCTTAGATTTCCGTCTAGCTTGGAAATAAGTTCCGCCGTTAAACAATTTTTTATCTAACGTATTGAACGTGTCTTTCTGCGTATCATAAACTATCAGTGCTACACAGAATAGGAGGGCTACTAATAGCTCAGTTAACCAATAAGCGGTTATTTCTACCCCGTGCAAGATACTCTGTTTTCCTGCCCACATGAGTATTCCTTGGGCAGTAATTATCCCTGCGGTCACAACCATGCTTGCATGAGCGTTAACTCGAACAACCACAGTAACTAGATTCCTACCGATGTAGAAGGGTTTGCTAATAAATAGTATCCCAAAAAATAACAGTAGTAATCCTATAATAACCGTAGTGAACATAATTAGTTTGTCCATATTACAGGATTCCTTTCGCTTTTAAGTATTTGCATACCTAATATAGCATAACGTTACTCTCGGGTCTTAAACAGCTTAACTGGTGTGTGGTCTTCTTTTTCAAGATATTTCCCATCTTGCCATAATACCACACCACCACGCATAACGCCACTATCAATACTTGCTCGTACATCAATGATTCTTTGGTTCCAAGAACCACGAAAAACTAAATTCGGGTTAAACTTATCCTGCTCGAATTGTCCATCAACCAGTACGTCAATATAGTGCAACAAGTGCAACTTATCTACATGCTCTGGTCTACGGTCAAATAGCTCCTCAAACTGGTATCCTGTCCAACACCAGATATCTTTGTCTGGTAGTTCTTCCTTGATTCTTTTAGCTAGGGGTAGAACTACTTGAGTGTTCAAGAAAGGCTCTCCACCTAAGAATGTGATTCCCTGTACATAGTCATTGGATAGGTCTTTCATAATCTGCTCTTCTAACTCGGGTGTATATTCTTTCCCAAAGTTAAAGTTTTGTGCTTTCTTGTTATAACAACCTAAACAGTTAAAAGGGCAACCTGATACATACAGGCTAGCCCTAACTCCTATTCCATCAACCATTACAGGAAACTTGTAGTCTGCTATCTTTCCTTTAGATAACTTACTAGAACTCCATTGGTCTCTTGCGTTCATAAATAACCTCACTATCTGGAACTTCTGATAACGTAATCACGGATACTATATCTCCCGGATTCAAATGCACTGACCGTCCCTTAATAGTACACCGCTTAGTATCCACAAGCTCTTGTGCTTTTGTGTGTGCATAAGAGGGCTTCGCCCAAGAAGTAGATACTCTACGTACCCCTTTTGCATTTTTAATAACTAATGCTGTTGTTTCAAGTTCACTCATATTGCCACCTCATAGTCATAACGCCCCATGTGCTTGTAGCCTTCAAAATGAGTTTCTGACATAGGTCGATGGAAGAACTCATCACTTGTTAACTTATCCGTGTTTACCTCAGGGAGAACGAGCTTACATTCTGACTGTAATACTTCGTTACTCATTGGTGTTTCTACTTGCTCAATAATGGTATCAAAGTGACGGTCATAAATGTGTGCATTATCAATTGTCCAATGTAACGTTCCTGCTTCCATACCTAGGCAATCCGCTACTAGTTCTTTTAAAACATAGTATTGAATGACGTTGTAAGGCAATCCTAAGGCTACGTCACATGAACGCTGTTTAACGTGTAAATTAAGTTTACCCCCGAACACGCTCCAATGGTGTGTCCATACACAAGGAGTCAATGCCATTTGAGGGGTGTCTCGTTGATTCCAAAGGTCAACCATGATACGTCTACTTCCCGGATTGTTACGTAGCTCATGTAAAGCATACTCCATTTGATTAAGGTTACGACAGATGCTTGTTGCTCCTTGTCGTTCCATTTTAGTTAAGTCTGCTAAATTTGCATTCTCTCTTGTGATTAACACAGGGATTGTTTGGTTCTTGACTTGGTAGCCATAAGCCTTACCAATGGAACCCTCAGGTGTAGCCCACTCATCCCAAATGGTTACTCCGCCGTGTTCATGCAACCATTTCACATTATTAGACATCGCTTGATAAATCCATTCCATTTCCGTACAAGCCCACTTAGCCCCTACAAACTTACTACGTAGGCGAGGAACGCCCATAGAAGGGGTGATAGCAAAACTAATCCCTTCTACAGCTCGTGTAGTTGCCACTGTTCCATCCGCATAATGTGTACGTGACTCGGATTTTGATTGGTCTATACCATTGTCTAAAATGTTACGTACTAAATCTCTATAAATAACGTCAAAACTAGATGCCATAGTGTCCTCCTACATAATCGCAGTTACCATGAAAGCGTGGTCGTATAACAACTCAGCGTCCCCAGTAACCCGTCCATCACGGTATAAAATAATTGTTTCATCGTCAGTAGATAATGTAACTTTTCGTTCTTCTGACTCACATCGGAAGAATGTACATCCTTCTAACGATTCTTTGATATTGTCCACAAGCTGTACTGCATGGACAATTCCTACTACACGTCCATCTGCCATACGGTCAGGTTTTGTGTAAGCTTCCCCAACAGCACCAACGCCATGAATAGGGCTATCCCCGTCAACCATATCAGCCGTTACAACTTGCTCAGGAATCATACGCTCGATGGCTTCATTACTTGTTTCTGATTCTCCTAGAGGGCTTACAGGTAAGGTATACTTACCGTCCTCCTGTTTAATCAGAGCTACGTAGCTTCTACCAAGCTCTCCGTTATACATTGTAGGTACTGCAATTACTTCTACTGGATATACTTCTTTTTGCATGTGTTAAATCCTCCTGTAAGGTTACTCGGTAACCACATCTTTTTTGCTTTTAGCACTTTCATTATACCACGCATAAATGGCTGTGACAACATTTGTTTGATATAACAAGTCACGAACAGCAAACCAGTAGTTACCAGAGCCGAAGTCTAACAAGAACCAGAAGAAGTTACTTGCAAACCAACCCCACCAAGAGAAGTCGATACGCATAATCATTAAGAATTGAGACACAATGCCTAACAAGTACGCAATGATATTTCCCCAGTACATTACTGTTCCTAACGTTGTACCATCATTTGTAAAGCCAATTAAGTAGCCATATTTAAGTAAAACGAAAAGTCCTACAACCATAAATATAGCAGTAAACACCGTCCAGAAGGTATTCATCTTCCCTACTTTAATACGTCCGTCTTCGTCTTTGTTGCTTTCTTCTGTCCATGTCTTCAATCCAATTAAGTGTGTGATTCCATAGTAGATACCTGCAAAGGCAAGACCAAAGTTACCGAACATAGCGTTGATAATAATTTCTCCGACATTTGAACTAATCCCAAGGATATTTCCCATCTTAGGGTAACGGTCTGCTAGTGATACTACACAAGGAACTCCTAAGCAATAAGCAGTGATATAAAACAACCAGTTTGTTTTGTTCGACCAGTCAGTTAAGAACACTCCAATAATAAGCCCCAACGCCACTAGTGTAAGTGCATACTGCTTCCGCCATTTACCATTTGATAATGCAATGTTATTCATAAAATTTCTCATTTTAACTCTCCTCCATCTTCTTCTTCCCATGAAACATAGTAACCTGCTATTCCTGCAAACCCGCTGTACCTTACTTTGAAACCATTAGCTTGTAAATACTTCATAACATATTTACTGTGATTGTCAAATACCTCATATAATTCTTTATCTTCGCCTGAATTAGTAATCACAGTTGCTTTAGTGTAAACTGCTTTTTCTTTAATTAAATCTAATACACACTGTAGTGCCTTCTCATCCTCTGCGGTAGAGTATAAACATCGTGCATCCTGAGCGGTGAACTTTTCTACAGATGACGGCATATTAGTTCCTCCTTCCACATGGTATCAACCATTAACTGTAACGCATCTACAGAAGTATCGTTGTAGATGTAAGACTGGATAATCTTTTTACACATCTCATAGCGGGTCTCGTAGTCACTTGCTTTAATTTCCACGTAAGGGATGTGATTTTCCTTATACAAGTCTTTTAATAACTGTTGGAACGCTTTTCTTCTATCACTGTCTCCAATTAAACGCATACCATCATCAACCCATTCGGTTGAGTTGTCTAATAAAATAACAAGGTCAAAACGGTCATTGTCAATTTTATCTTGTACTGACGGATGTGGTTTGCCCTCATACGTGATACAGAATGCTTGAGTTGCAATGTAGTCTGTATCAGAGATAGTGAATCGGTTTGCGTTACGGCGGGCAAACTTAACATCAGAATAGTGACCATTTGCAATATCTTGATAGTCACTATATTGTAATGCACTTTCATCTCCGCCTAGTTCTAACTCACAAAAATGTCTGCCGTATTCCCATACAGTTGTTGTACCAAAGAAGTTACCTAATTTATCAGTCATTAGTGTCTTACCACTTGATTCTCCACCTGCAATAACGATTGTAGGAGCTAATGCCTCACGACTTGCACGCGGTAGGTAATCCCAATACTTAGCAGGGTCATTACGTACTTTAGTTGCTGAGATGTCTATAATGTCTCGGTTCTCATCTACGATTTTTGTCTTACACCCAAAGTAAGTCATGTAGCCTTCGGCATCTTGTGGCTCACTTGAGAAGAATACCGTATTCTCCCAGTTAAAATCAGGTACTACACGTTTCTTTTCTGCGATAGCATCTTTTACTAATTGCGCCCATGGCTTCCATCCATTAGGATACTCAGGTACGTTTGACTCATCGACTAACACAGGAATGATAATGTCCCGCTGTACTTGGAAAGTCTTTTGCACAATCTTGAGTTTTGTACGTGCGGTTAACGGGCGTTTCATCTTAGAATCCATAAATAGGTTTGCATCTCGTGTGTCTGAGTGACTTACTACTACAAACAGTTGGTCAACTTGAGTACTTGCCTTTTGAATCAAATCTACATGTCCTCGGTGCAACGGGTAGAATTTACCAATTACGACACCAAAAGTCTTTTCTTTCATATCAATCTCTCCTTTTAGGTATTTTTTACTCTAATTAAAGTATATCATACTTTCACTCATTGTCAACTATTATTTTGTTTATAACGCTCCACCCCACAGGAAGTCAAATAGTGCTTTTAAAACAAACCAAGCATCTCCTGTAGCTATCCATGATATCAACGGAGTGCCTACTACCCAACCAACCGACCATACGAGATAAAATATTTTTGAATCGTTCTCTGTTGTACTACTCGTATCAAAGAATACAAACAGTCCTACAACAATAGTAATAATTAAAATTACAGTGCATATCCATGCACATACCATAGCTAGTCTAATTAGTATCATGGTCATCCCCATCTCTACTTAGCATCATCTCAGTATACATCCGTTGGTCATCTGACATAACGTCTAAATGCTCATCTATCCATTCACGGCTCTCCTTTGTAATGTTTCTTCCATGCGAATACATCACAGAGGTAATACCTCCTAGACCTACAGTGTGACTAAACAAGATGATTCTGTCACAGTTTGCGTCACTACTAGAGTTCCAATACGCATCTTTAACAGGATAGTTTGTGTTCTTTTCTAACCACCGTACTAAATCTGCATGACCCATGTAACCACAAGCATACCAGATACCATCCGGCATTAAAATACCCGTAAGCCCTCCGTCAACTCTTTCACTAACAGGTTCACGTTCACTGACTCGAACTTCAATAGGGTCGAAGTTATTAAATCCTCCGGCAGGGTTAATGTTAACACTATGACCATCTAGCAAACGTTTTTCATAAGAAGTAATTCTCCAATTGTCTTGAATAAACGAATGTAGTGAACTAGCATCTCTAAGAGCAACTTGTTGTGCAACCGCATTTGTTTTGTTCTTAAAGAACTCATGGTAAAAGTCTGCGTCTTGTTCATACATCTCAGGAGTTATATAACGCCACCAACCACTGTTAGGCTCAAGCATACTCCATACAGGTGTAGGTTTCGGTTTAAACTTGCCTTGCAGGGTATTGTAATACTCGTTAGGATGTTCCGCTAAATACTCTTTAATCGTTTGCTTCTTTTCTTTTTCTCTCTCTGCCTCTTCTTCTTGCTCTTCGGCTAGTGCGATAAATCCTTCATACAAAGCATCCACATCTTTTTCGGGAATCATACTGAGTTCACAAACCTCTAGTTCTTTCCCATACAGCCGTTCGAGAGCAGGCATCATTTTGTTAATTGATTTTTCCGTTGTAAACCCTAACTTAATAATTGTCCCTCTTTCTAGGTTAATTGCCACAAACCTACTCGGGTATGATTCTAATGACATCTTACTTACTCCTTTCCATAAAAAAATACTCTACGCATTTTCATTACGTAGAGTATACATTATAGACTTTGGAAAAGTCAACACCTATTTAGGCAATTTTTTGAATCATGTCGGGACGGAACCCTGACCACTTGTTTTCTCCTGCGACAATAACAGGTAGGGTTTGGAACCCAAGGTCTTTAACCTCTTGTAAGTAAATCTCGTTGATATCAACGTGTTTCTCTTGGTAATCAATACCTAATTCGTTGAATTTACGTTTTGTCATAGTACAAGCAGGACAGCCCGCTTTTGAATAAATTGTAATTGGCATGTGTGTATTTTCTCCTTACATATGTTTGACACGAGCGTCAATTTCTTTTTTACGTCCATGAGCATTCGGACGAGCTTGTGGCTGACCTAGGTATCCGCATTGGCGTTTTACTACGTCACAAGAAGCAGGGTCGTTATTGCCACATTGAGGGCATTCATAGCCATCGGACGTAGGGTGGAACTCTCCTTCAAACCCACAGTCATGGCATTTGTCAATAGGGGTATTCGTTCCAAGGTAACCTACTTTATCATAGCTGTAGTCCCAAACAGCTTCTAATGCTTTCAAGTTATGCTCTAACTTCGGATATTCCACGTAATGAATAAATCCGCCTGAGCAGTAGACTGGGTAGTCTTTTTCAAAATCAATTTTCTCAAACGGAGTCGGTGCCTTACGAACGTCATAGTGGAAACTATTTGTATAGTATTCTTTATCGGTAATATCTGGTACTAATCCGAATTTTTCAATATCAAGACGACAGAATCGGTCAGTTAAGCTTTCACTTGGTGTTGAGTAGATTGAGAACCAGATTCCTGTTTCCTCTGTCCATTCTTCCTTCTTGTCAAACATACGTTTTAAAACGTCCAGAGTGAACTCCTTAGCCTCTTTATTCACTTCATGGTCTGTTTCCCAGTCAGCTCCATAAAACGCCGTAGCGACCTCGTAGAGCCCAATATAGCCCATAGAAACAGTAGCACGATTGTTAATGAATAATTGCTTAACTTCATCATTGTCTTTTAAGTTGTGACCAAACGCTCCATACTTAAATAGAATAGGTGCATTTTTAGGTGTAGCCTCATAACACCGTTCAATACGGTAAACTAATGCGTCATGCAGAATAGCTAGACGGTCTTCTAGAATCTCCCAAAAGCGTTCTTTGCTTCCTTCGGCTTCTAGAGCAATACGAGGCAAGTTCAATGTTACTACGCCTAAGTTCATACGTCCGGCTGTTACATCATGCCCTTGTGCATCTTGCCATCCTTGTAAGAACGAACGACAGCCCATAGCACATTTAAACGAGCCTGTTAACTCAACAATCTTATCATAGTTTAAAATGTCAGGGTACATGCGCTTAGCTGAGCACTCTAACGCTAGTTGTTTCACATCATAATTAGGGTCAGTAGGTTTCTTGTTCACCCCGTCTTTGATTGTGAACAACAATTTAGGAAAGATAGCTGTACGATGTTCTGCTCCAATACCTTCAATACGTACTTTGAAGATAGCCTTTTGAATTTCCTTTTCCCATTCGCCTGTCCCAAGACCAAAACCAATCGTAGTAAATGGTGTCTGACCATTACTAGTGAACAACGTATTGATTTCATACTCAAGACTCTGCATAGCATCGTAAATATCCTTACGAGTCTTTTTCTTAGCCTCTTCCTTGATTCTTAGAAACGTCTCTTCTTCTAAGTCCCCATTAGGAGCTACAAGATTAACGTACTCACCAAGATTCTTTCGATAGTTAATTTCTGCAAACGGAGCTAACACTTCGTCAATACGGTCAAATGAACATCCGCCGTACTGACTAGAAGCTACGTTGGCAATAATTTGAGCCGTCTGTGCAGTAGCTGTTTGAATTGACTTAGGGCTTTCAATCTCAGCATTCCCGATATTAAACCCGTTGTTTAGCATGTACTCAAAGTCAATTAAACAACAGTTTGTCATTGGTTTGTAAGGGTGATAGTCTAAGTCATGATAATGAATATCTCCTCGCAAATGTGCATTGGCAACATGAGGGGGTAACATCTTAAGACCTTCCGTCTTATTTACAATCCCTGCTGTCAGGTCACGCTCTGTTGAGTAGGTGTCACTATCTTTGTTAGCATTTTCATTTACAACAGTCTTGTCCTTCTCTTGCAGTTTTCTTAGTCGTACGTTAATGTCAGTATCCTGTTCACGTTCGGCATCACGCAAAGAACGGAACTCTATGTAGTTTCTTGCAACATCTTTCGCAGAAGACTTCATAAGTTCCCGTTCGACTAAATTTTGAATTGTAGGGATGTCGATTGTTTGAGCCTCATATCGGCTCATTAGAGCTCTTTCAACTCTCTCGGCTATAATTACTCCTAAATCTGTTTTAGACCCCGTAGCGTCCCTTTCAGCTCGTTCTACAGCACGTATAATTCGATTACGATTATACTTTACTTTTCTTCCATCTCTTTTAAGGACTTGTAAGGTATTTTTTACCTTGTTAGGTCTTACATTTTCTAACACTTGCACATCTTATTCCGCCTTTCTTACAACATCTAGTATATATAGTATAGCATAACCACTACATGTGTACAAGGGGGTATGTAAGACAAAAAATAAAGACTACAAACTATGTCGTAGTCTTTTCTGTAAGTATTACATTTTGGTAAGAATTTAATTAGAAAGTTCTGTATCAAACATCTCAGAAATAAGCCGATTCACATAGCCCTCAAAATCGAACTCAGTCCCTTGTCTAGAAGCTTCCGCCTGCAATGTTGTAACGAATGCTTGCATATAAAGAGTATCTACGCCTAACAACTGGTCTTCTAACACATTGAGATTTTTTAGGTCTAGCGAGTTAACTTGGAAAACCATCTTAAGAATCTGACCGACATTTACATGGTATCCTCTTGCTAGGAACTTACGCATACGGAACAATGAACAAATAGGGAACCGAGAACCAACATACACTAGGTTCTTAGTCATCATGCTAACTAAAGCTTCGCTAGGTAACGACAACGCCCGTGTAGAAGGTACATATGTGCACGTACAATGAACGTAGTCAAAGTTCTCAATAATCTCCTCAGGAGTGCCAATGAAGCGTAGAATGACTTGCACCTTACCCTTCAAGGAGATAGCGTTATCCGTTAAGAATACTGGTCGATAGTCTGGCTTCTCGTCCTCTTCTTGCGCACTCTTTTCGCTCCCTGTAAGCCCTGCACTTTGAGGTAGCCCTTCATCTGCAAGTGCCTCTTTCTCGTCTCTAGCAACACCTGAGGAGCGAATAAACAAGCTTACACCGTTAGCGTACTCATTTAGTAAATAGAGTTGGTCTACGGTTACTTCGTCAAGTTCTTTGTCCTTTACTACGATATTGTAATTACGATTCATAGCCTCGTCACTCATATCTTCGGCTAAAATGTTCACAAGTTCTTCGTGTGATAGGTGGTCGAGGCATTTATCTTCCTCATCCTCATCATACAATCCAAGGTCTAACACTAGACAAACCAAAGATTCTGTACTCCGATGAGACAGTGCTTTCTTATACTCTTTTTTAGTATCCCAATTACCTTTAACACGTATACCGATTTCAGAGTGGTGGCGTTTGTCATTATTCCACTTCTTGATATAGTAAACAACTAGCTTCAATGCAACCTCACGGTCAGACAAGTAAATGTCAATATCGTTAGGCTCTTCCCCTTGAACGAGGCTAGCAATAGCTCCTCCGGCAATCAATGAATTGGATGCTACCTCTCTCGCCAACTTAGGGTCATCAATTGAGTTAATCCATGCATTATGCTTTCTTGTCAAATAAGTCTTAATGTTCTTTACGTCCATGTAGGCTGTTCCTCCCTTAATTTAAAAAGTCAAAGTCGTCTTTACGTTCTTCAACTGCTTTCCTTGTTTTGTCAAGTAGTAATATATTATAATGCTTACCTATCTCTGCCTGTAACTGGTTAAAAACCTCACGGTACTGTGCAGGAGAGTTGGTAGTATCTATTAAAAACTTGGCGTTGAGGACAGCCAAGAGTTCAAAGACTGTCCCCTGTTTACCATCGTACTGAATGGAAATCTCCCCATCTTTCCGTTGTACGATGCCTATTTTTGGGTTTTTATCTTCCACCAAGTTGTCACCCCTTATTTAAGTTTTGCTGTAGGTGTTCCGTCAACGAGTTTTTCGTTGTAATCATTGTTCAAATGACCAATACCTACTTCATCCATTGAAAGAGAAATCCAGTTTTTAGACTGTACTTTCAATCCTGAGTTATTTGCTTCAATGAACGCTTGCAGGATACGAGGTAGGTTCGTTACCCCTTTTAACTGCTCCGCAAGGTCACGAGCGATAACTTTCTTAATGAATCGTGTGTTATTGAATGGAGCCAAGACATATAACTTGAAATAAGCATCCTGTACATAACTATTAGAAGCCATCTTCGTTTTGTCAATAAACGACTGGTAGGCTTTTGCATATTTCGTAAACTCAGCATAATTTCTGAATTTGAAGTTACCTTGCTTAATGATTTCATTCCCACGAGAATGTAGTTTAGAATCTCCTACCGCCTGCTGTGCTGTCTTACTAATACGCAGGGCAGGGTACTTCTTAAGTAAGTTGGTTAATCGGACGTATTCTTTATTACCTGTTGCAGTATAACTGTGAATATAGTCCGTAATGACCCACGGTTTATGCGTGTTATTAATCTCAATGATGCTGTTAGTGCTGTCCTCATTGAAGATGTACGGAACAGAGAGCCCTAGCTCACGAGCAATAGTAATACGGTGCTGTCCGTCAGTCACTTCCATATTTTTGTTTACTTTGATAGGTTCAAGGATTTTACCTTTTTCTTCAATATCTTTACGTAATTTTCTGTTTTCTGATACTAGTCGATTGCCTTTGATAAATTTAAACTTGGACAAGTCAGATGTTTCATACACCTGACCTACAACTTTGTCCTTCACTCTCTTCTCTCTAGCCATGACGATTACTCTCCTTTTTTATCTCTCTTAACTTTTTGTGCCCGTAGACCGCCTTTTCTGTCTGCGAATGTAACAACTTGGTTAAACACGTTAGGGTACTGCTCTTTCAATACTTTTTTGTCCACCTTTTCAGTAACAGAGTCCGCAGTAACGCTGTAAGTGTATTCTTCGGTAGGGTACTTTTCCATACCTAAGTCTTTCATGTCAGCTAAAATACTTGCTTTCACTTCTTCCATCTGAGCTTTGATAGTTTCTTCTAATGCTTTCACACGTACAAACTCTGCTGTGTTACGTTCCAATGATACCTTTACCTGAGATGCTGTTCTTTCTTCATTCATAATTAATTCCTCCTTTATCTGTTGACTTTATTATATAGCACCTTGTAATGAAAGTCAACACTTATCTTATAAAAAAATTGCCAAAATTTCTGGCAATCTATGTTTATTTATCGTCTTTAAGCAATTCATCGCTTGTCATGTTGAAAATGTTAGCAAGTTTCATCTTGTTACGTTCTCTCGGGACTTTGATGCCACGTTCCCAATAAGAAACTGTACTCCAATGTACACCAAGTTCTTTGGCTAAATCACGTAAGGACTTGCCTCGTTCTTCTCGGACTCGTTTAAGAACTAGCTTGCGTTCTACTTGTTCACTCATCGTTTACCCCTCCCCCAGTTATTTCTATGTATTCTATAACTATAGTATACACTATTATGTATGTTATGTCAACAACGACAGGAGCCCTAACACCATTAAGATGCTAGGGCTTGTACATTATGCTAATGCTTCACGTACAAAGTCGTATTCTGGTTTACCTAAGACTTTCATCATCATTTGTTCTGGTGATGTAATTTCTCCACCTAATACTTGTGTAAGGATGTTTGTTGAGAATCCAGATACTAGTGCAGTACCGTGCTCATCAAACCGTACAGGCACGTTGTCTTGGACGGAATTTACATTCCAGTAAACAACTGATGGTGGTTCGTAACCCGCCTCGTTAAACTTGCGTTTAGCTTCGTTATGGTTAACATCTTTAGATACGCCTCGGTTAAACTCCATATCCGAGATGATGATTACTTTAGAAGGTAGCTCATCTTGTGGTGTGTTATTTCGTTTAGCCGTAGTTAGAATTAAATCAAATACTTTTTGAATATTTGTATCTGATACGATGCTATGTTGGTAGTACTCTTGCATTTTGTCTTGTAGAGTTCCTGACATTGGTAGTTGAATCAATTTAGGTGATGTTGAGAACGTAATAAAGTGACCTTTAAAGGCTCCTTCTAAACGTTCCGCAGTATAGATAGCTAATCCTTCCGCCACATCCCAAGGTTGAACTGTAGAGGTTCCACACCATGTCATTGAGGCAGATGTATCGGCTACCACAATAGCATTGTCCTTAACCCCCTTAAGCACGTCATCCATGGATTTCCATGTTGCTTCTAATGAACGGTCTAACGAACCGTATGCACTACGTCCATAAGCACGGATAACTTCATGTGGCATCATATGCTTCGCATTTAATGTAGCCTCACCAGACTCTACTTTGTTAAGTAATTCTTCGTACTCATCTGGCATATGGTTTGCTAATGCTTTACGGTACTTAAACAATGCCTTAGAAGGTACTTGGTTCAAGTCAATCTTATCATACTCTTTACTTGCCAAGCGCACTTCAATGATGTTTAAATAGTCACGCAACATCGCAATCATTTTACGGTAGTTAGCTAACCCTGCCTTACCTTCAAAACCTAAACGATTCGCAATCTTAACAGATAAACGGCGTTTACGTCCTGTTGGTGAACTGTTGTTTGGAATCCATTTAGCTAACAAGGAAACTGGTTTCTTTTCCTTCATGTTAGATAAATCACTCTCTAATTGCTTAGCAATGATTTCTACCCCATGGATTTCAACAAAGTGAATGCTACGCATGTTACCATACTCAATCACATCCATTAAGTCTGACCAACGTCCTACATAAGCCATATAGTCCATTAACACATTAATCATACGTTTGTTCTTGTCTCGACCATCGATTAGTAATTTGAAAGCTTCTAGGTATGCTGAGCGCTCCCCAACTCCACCTAAACGGATGTTACGTAGATGAATCAAGTTACGTAATGCTACTTCTGGATTTTCGTCAAACGCTTTCGCAAACATATTACGAACGTCTCCTAAACGGTTACGCATAGCTCCTGCTTGAGCGAAGAAATCCAAGTTAGCGTTTAATGTACTAGTGTAAGTCTTTGCACCATTCTGTGTGCGTCCAACTGTTGTTTCTGATTTCATATCTTCTAAAAATGACATATTACATCTCTCCTTTTTTTACTGTGTCTGTTCCTTACTCTTACATCATAACAAGTGTTGTAAGATAAGTCAACACTTTTTTGTAAAAAAAATTAAAAAAGAGAAGCGTTAGCTCCTCTTAGTGACTTTAGGGCACCTCTTTCAAAGTACCCACGCCTGTCGTGGCTCTAAAATTGTCATAATAAACAAGAATCATTTTATACGTTGCTCTATCCAGTTGAGCTACCTCCCCGTAATAAGATAAATGGAGAGGACAGGATTCGAACCTGTAACCCACGGCTCCTTAAGCGATAAAAAATAGCTGTTAGATTCTTTACGTTCCGGCAACCGCTTGGGGTGGAACTATAGCTGAGCTAAAACCGTTTTATTATGTAACAAGAAGCGGTTATGCCACCAATCGGCATCCTCATAATTTGGGTTGAGAATATAGGAGTTGAACCTAAGTAAGGGATTGCTGTATGCTTCTTTACGTCTCGGCACCTCGATGAGATGAGACTCGGATACCCGAACCGTTTTTCATAATATCAAATAATATGTAACAAGAACCACTTTTTCAACGTTTTCAAAATTAACTGTTTTGATGTTTGTAAGTTAATTGCTGTTCGGTTCTTTACGCTCTGGCACCTCAATGAGATAGAGCTATGACAATTGTCAAAACCGTTTTATTATGTAACAAGAACGTATTACTGTTTTCAATATTTTGGAAGTTTGAGTAGTATAATTGCTGTTACGTTCTTTACGTCCCAGCACCGTATACGGTGGGACTATGACCGAAGTCAAAACCTTTTGTTAGTATGTAACAAGAATGCGTCTTTACCTTGTTTTACCAGTTAAACTATACCGCCCGAAGACGATAGCAGGATTCGAACCTACAACTTCAAATTTCAAGTTTGTTGGGTTAAGTTAATCGCTGTAGCATTCTTTACGTCTTGGCACCCTCTGTAGAGGATAAGACTCTAACTAGGTTAGAACCGTTTATGTTACTTGTAAGGTTTGCGTGTACCTAAAGTATATCAGATGTTTTAAACCTTGTCAATACTTTTTTTTAAAAGAATTTGTTAGGGCTATTTAAAAGCCCTAATCCATTCTAACGAACCGTTACACTTACGTGCAAATTCTGCAAGCTCTTTACGAGCTCCTAAACGGTCAGGCTGTGAGGATGTAACAACCTTTTCAGACGGTACAGTAACTGTACGGGTCTTCTTGACTGTTTTACCGCTCTTTAACTTCTTCTCATACTCCTCAGTACGAGTAGTAGTTGTTTTAATCAATCCATAAAACTTAGACATTTAACGCCCTCCGTGATTCTTTAGATTTAATGAGGATATAAGGATTCGAACCTCTCAGCCCGAAGGCAACGGGGTTACAGCCCGTCCTAGCTCGCCGTCTCTAGCGTACCCTCGATAAAAACTAGTCCACAACTGGTGCACCTACAGCAAGATATCACTTCTGTATTAAAAAGGTTGTGTCTAGTTCAATACGGACTACAGGAATCGAACCTGCACTTGATGGTTGGAAGCCACCGGCACTACCGTTATACTAAGTCCGCATAACTCGTATTCTTGCCTAGAGTAGAGCTAGGACTCGTTTCACCAAAGATACGAATTAACCATTTTGTACACCTCTACGACTTCCTAGTGTACTACAAGCTCAAATAGGGTAAAATAGCTTGCGGTTGTAAACACTTACCACCCAGTTGCCTTTTCGTGTTTACCTCTTGGTCGAATTTTATTATAACAGTTCATACTTGGTGGGGTACACTGTTACTTACCCTTGCATAAGGCTAAGCCTATACACCCGCCTTCGAGCATATCGGTCGGCATCACTTACACTAAATCGGGAATACAAGATTCGAACTTGTGACCACTGGTATCCAAAACCAGTACGCTGACCAGACTGCGCTAATTCCCGTTATGACCTAGGTTATTAACTTTGCTCCCGCAACTTAGGTATTTTGCATTCGCAAGCCCATCACTTTAGGTTGGAGCTAATAACCTATAATTGTTTAACCCTACAAATAGTATAACACATAATTTGTAAGTGTCAACACTTAAATGTAATTTTTTTTAAAATCCGAAGCCAATACCACCTGTGGATGGGTCGAATACTACTCCGCCACCAATATCAATACCAAAACCTACTCCGTTGTTACCTACGTAAGGGCGATAAGTTCCTGTAGTATCGTTGTCATCTGTTTCGGATGGTTCATCTATCACTTGTTCATGACTGTTTGTTGAAGATAACTCGTCATCAATGTCAGCCCCACAAGCAGATAGGCTAACAAGCATCATTGCTAATGCTAACCCACATAATACTAACTTTTTCATTTTAGTTCCTCCACTAACGTCAGCAACCTGCCTACGTCTGCATCGGTATGTCCGTCATACTCAGGAGCAAAATCTAACTCTTTCACATCATATAAATCCCAGTAGTCAGTATGATAATGGTACGTATACTGTCCTGCGGGTGTGTCAATACCTACAATAAAGCAATGGTCATTAAACATTGTTCCGTCATGATGCTGTTTAGATTTCCAAGCTCTATCCTTAAAAGCTAAGCATACAGTAAGAAATAACATAGCACGTTGATGATATAAGGAACCGAAATCGTGCCAACCATCCGAGATATTATCTGTTTCAATAGCCTTTTGGTCATCTAACATTGCAATCTCTTGATTTAATCGTGTCTCATGTTCGTTTAATTGTTTATGTTCTAACATGTGAACCCTCCATTAGTTTACCCATACGGGAAACGTTGTTTTAACCTCTAAACTACCTGCGGAGCGACCCGCCTGCCGGGATTCGAACCCGGGTCTCCGTTTCCTAAGGGAAGATAAGAACCTTGCCCTTGAATATGAACTTATCTAGTCTAACTACCGTACCCACAACAAAGGCAAGATGTTGGGGTAGTGCCAAACGGTGTTAATTCACCTTTATTCTCCTCAGACTTGCAAATCCTTGGAAGGTTGACTAAACCTTAATGATACCCAAGAGGACTCGAACCTCTATCACCCGCTTTATGCGGTTGTAATATCCGATTATACTATAGGTACCTAACATGGTTATTAGCTAATTAACTTGTTTCACTTAGAGCTGTACAATCTCCAAGCTATGGAACTAAAGGGATTTGAACCCTTGACCTCCTGCGTGTAAAGCATGGGCTCCCAACTGAGTATAGTTCCTTAATAGTACACCCTACACACACGTAGTCTCGTAAGGTAATACGTGCCCTTATCCTTATCCCCCCTCAGGTGCACTAAATTCAAATGCGCATTCTATGGTTTTTGGTAAGCCACCATTAAAACTTAGTCCCTTTCGTAACGGGTAAACCAACGCCTGTTGTCTAACGTGGTACAGGAACATTCCTCGGATTCTAGTTAGCCTGTTGAAACTCTCAAGGGCTTCCTCGATGCAGAGATATTGTAAAGAGAGCTGATTATAGGAGCCACCCTACACTCCTGACAGGGCTCGAACCTGCATACCTAACGAGTAGAAGTCGTTTGTTCATCCAATTGAACTACAGGAGCACAGTACTATCTAAATGGAATATAAATCCTTTGCCCTACATGAATCAAGTTAGGGTCTTTAATGTCTTTGTTAAACCTTTTAATCAATCTCCAAAAGAATCCTTTGCCATAGTACTTATGAGCGATTGAATGCAAGGTGTCACCTTTCTTTACAGTGTAGTGCATATATAACACTCCTTAATAAAATTAGTTTTAGGTTAGCCCGAAAGTAGGTGTCTCATAGGGTTTGGAGGACAATACTAACCTAAAACAACCGAGGAGGAGGGACTCGAACCCCCAAGCGCTTTTACACGCCTACGATTTTTCAAGAATCGATTTTTTCCAGTTATGATACTCCCCGAAATTAATAATTTTTTCTATGTTTCCTTGCAGAGTTCTTATTCTTAGATTTATATGTGTCTAGCTGACTGTCACAGTTAGGGCATACAAACCTGAGGTTATTCTCTTTGTTATTACTAGCGTCTCCGTCAATATGGTCGAGTATAAGTACGATTGGCTTTCCTTGCCATATAGGAGGCATATCACATACTGCGCATTTATTACCGTAATGTTCAAGTAATAGCTCTCTAAATTTTCCTCTCACCGTAGTCAACGCTTGTGTTTTAAAACAACCGTTAGCTAACCAATAATCAAATTTCACTTTAGCCTCTCTATCAGCTCGAACACTTTTCACACAGTTGTTACACAAGTTGGATTTAGTTCGTCTTGACAACTGTTTGCTACAGATAGAGCAATAACGTATGTTACGTGTTTTATACTTATGAATAGCTTCTACATGCTCGTCAGTAAACACCAGATGACCTTTACTGTTTTTAGTAGGGCAAACTATACCAGAAGCTACCCAACGTCTTACTGTAACGATAGTCACCTCTAAGGTATCAGCAAATTCCTTAGTAGTCAATACATTACCTCCTAAAATATAATCAAGTTGGGTACACAGTCACTTTGTGTGTTTAATCTATGTACACGCACAGACCCAACTTGTAAACTACCAAAACCGAACTATTTAAACAGCTAAAGTAGTTGATAACTCTATTGTAACATAAATCAAATGTGGCTCCCACACTTTTACTACTGTTAGTCAGCACCTACTAAGTAGGGACACTCCGCATTTTCAATAGTATCGAAGGTGTGCTACCTTACGCCTGTTTACCTGACTTGTTGGATATCTAGCCCTTTGGACACCTCGTGTGCTGTACGGATGTTACAGGATAGTGTTAGGCACTATCAAAGCCACATTCTAGTGAGAGAGCAGGCGGGCTTTAGTAATCCTTATCTTTCTTGGGTACCATTGACTAGTTAGTACTTGCAAACCCTCACATATATCTGAATAATAACAGACCTGCCAGTATGGAGATGAGGGGAGTTGAACCCCTGTCCTAACGTAGAATCATACAAAACTCTACGGGCGTAGTTAGCAGTTTAAGTTTACGAGTCAGGGATGTAACTACTAACTAAAATACTTCCTGACTGAGTGACTATCCTCTCCTGAGTTATCCACTATTACCTCAGCGTTGTCGATTATTTGAACCTCTAGGTAGAATCGACCCTAGTCTAGAGGGGTAAGTGTGTAACTAGTCTAAAACTAGGCTACAGCTAATAATTCTTCGTTTTTAGCAGTTATATTTACTGCGATGATTAAGTCATCACTCTGCCCGCTATTCATATGCGTCTTACGCCAGTCGAAACCATTACATCCCCGCCATAATAAGATTTTCGGAGACATGTGAGTACTCAACCAACAGTGACCTGTGTAGACGAAAATCTAAACAAGTTTGCAAGCTTACCCTATTATAGGACACAGCCTCCGAACAACGTTGTGTAATCTGACTAACTAATTAGTCTAAAGGACGTTACGAATTGTAACGACTCCACCACCAGACTATAAGGATAAGTTGTTCTGGTCTTTAACCTATGGTGTCACCTAATCAAAAACAGGACAGTCTTGCTTACGTGATTTCACCAGTAAAACGTAAAGGTCAATTTCCGTTGACCTAATGGCGTAGGGAGGAATCGAACCTCCAACCGTGCACAGTTCCTAGAACCGACATAGATTGTCCAAGAGTACTAGTACAAAGGTCTACGTCTAGGGCTACACCGTGAAAGGCTGTAATAACAATGCGTATACACACCACGGAATACAGCCATCTTCCGTTAATGCAGAAGAGGGGATTCGAACCCCTACACCCGAAGATACGAGATTCTAAGTCTCGCGCGCCTACCAATTTCGCCACTTCCGCATAAATTTTACAGGAGCCTCTAGAAAACTCCCAACTTTGTTCCTTCGATAATAGCTGATTCTTCGATAGTGTTAATGTAATCGTCCTCATCACTACCAATGTATTTCATGACTTCAAACTCGTTTGTGATTGCATCCGAAACAATGTCAGCATAATCGTGCATATCTGATTTATAATACTCTTTTACATATGCGTCTACCGTAGGTAAAACATCAATATTGCCTGATATACATGCTTGCACTAGCTCTTTGGCAGTATCGTAGTTAGCTTCGATGTATTTGCACTCTGCAAGATAACACTCCGCCTCATGCAATGTTTCTTTCTCAATCAATGTAGCGTTACAGTCATAAGAAGTTCTTCCTGTTTTGATATAGACATAATACATCTTGCTACCTCCAAGTTCGTTGTTTTCCTTACAAGAACTACTATACATGCTCTTGTAAGGAAAGTCAACACCTTTTTAATTATTTTCTGAACATTTTACGGTACCACTCGTCATCCATACTACCCTCGGCTCCCCAGTAATGTTTAGCTAAGTCTTCACACCACTTGATGTCCTCAATGCGTTTGTACGCTGTAGGTGACAGATTACAGTCATCGTAGTACCCTTGATTCATTTTACGTCTGTACCTTCTATTCGCTCTGGACTTAATCTTACGAACACTCGTAGGTTTAATAACAATCCAATAACTATAAGGCTTCTTGTAGCTTCTACTCATGTTAAGACCTCCTTTTAAAGTCTTACATGACATCCACCCACTTTCTTAGTAATAAACATTTCCCCTATCTGCCCTCACTCTACATGGTGGTAGTGTCCTCACAGATATTCGGTTTTCAAGAACCCTTATGGTCGAGGATTTGTCACGTTTCGGGGAAACATTAATGCAATTGCAATGCTAGTGAAAGGAATCGAACCTCTGACACCCACCTTATCAAGATGGTGCTCTAACCTACTGAGCTACACTAGCGTAATAAAAAAAGGGCAAGGATAAGGTTGCTTTTAACTTCCCGTTGAATAGGTTCATACCCTTGACCAAAGGGGTTGCATTCTCTACCCTATATGTCCTTGTGGTCTCCCTAATGCCCCCACAGAGATTCGAACTCCGACAACCTCGGTTAAAAGCCGAGTGCTCTAGCCAGTTGAGCTATGAAGGCAAATGTTAGACCTGTAGTCGGGTCTAACACTATTCAAAAAATAACGTATGCAGTGCAATGCCCAAGGTCAATTGAAACATTGCTTTTGTGAGTTTCCGCTCACAATGCTGACAGAGGGCATCGAACCCCCGACCTCTTGGTTACAAATCAAGCGCTCTGCCAAACTGAGCTATATCAGCGTAACCCCTCATAAGAGGGGAAATATTAAACTAGGTTCCCATACCCGTAAGTATTGGTTGCTGTTTGTTTGAAGATAATGTTTTTGACTGTCATGTGTTCGTACTTCTCATCGTCATCCTCATCAGGGTATGGCTTAACTTCTACGTGCTTACCAGAGATACCGATAGTGTCATCTTTTCCTACCTGTAAATCTTTACTGTTGAAGTACAAGTCAAAATATACACGGTCTTCCTTCGTATGGCTACCAATATATACTCGTTCTGAAAATAAGTCTAAGTGCTCTGACGGAATTACTACCGTTTCAATATCATCGTTAAATTGAATAGTAACCGTGTAACGGTTATTTTCAATGTTAAGAATATTCAAGTCTGCAATAGCTTCCCCAAAAGGAATACCAAAACTTAACTCTAAAGCAATCGCACGTAAGCAGTCGTAGTTTAATTTAATTCTACGGCTAAACTTAACCACGTTTTCGATTTCTCCATGATACTCTTCGTCCAACTTATCTGATAGGTAAGTACGGATTTCCTCTGCATCTGGATATTCGAAGCGTAAGTGATAGTGGAATCGACCCGGGCGGTTAAGCATAAAGTCGTTCACACGGTGTAAGCTGTTCACTGTAATCGCATAGATACGTTTACGTTGAGATAGCCCATCGAATAAGCTCAATAGTTTTTCTTGTGGTTCACGATCATCACGGTCACTAAATACTTTCTCGAACTCATCAAACAGAATTAGTGACTCTTGGTCAATACTGTCGATGAACTCTGCAATCCCCGGATACGCTTCTGTAATAAGGATTACAGGCATACCCTCTTCGATAGCACGTTGAGATAAAATCTGAGTGAAAAGTGATTTACCAATACCCTTGTCTCCGCTCAAGATAATCCCCAAACTACGATTAACGGTTTTAAAGGTGTGTAACACTTTTTCAATCTTGACCATACGGTCTCCGTATACTTTCGACTCCTTCAATTCAAAGTCATCGGTTACTACTAGTGAGAACCCTGACATTGGATGGAATCGAACTTTGTACGTTTGTGAGGGTAGCTCATCATACGTTTTTAAATCATCTGCGTAGATTTCATAGTTGCTACCATAGTTAATTACTTTCATAAATACTCCCCTTGTTTATGAATTTTATTTTAGCCTTAGTACGGTCTAATGGAAAGAGATGGAATTGAACCACCGACCCCTAGTTTTTCAGGCTAGTGCTCTAACCTACTGAGCTACCTTTCCGAATGGCGACGCGGGAGTCTAACCCGCCCTCCTCTACGACAGAGGTGTTCATCATTGAACTATCGCCTTGATATTTCAACAGCCTTTCGCAAAGTTTGTGCACTAAACGCTTCACTAATCGGATGCACCTGTTGAATATTCAACTCAACCGACAGGACTCGAACCTGCATTCTCTTGTTTTCTACAAGCGCCTTAACCTAGTTTGGCTACGGTTGAAACGATTAGACTCGTCCTCTAATCGGGTCTGGTGGGACGTCTCCCTTCAATCTTTGAAGTTTACTCCTTCGACAAGGAGTAGGTACTAAAACAATGCCTGACCAAGTATTGTTATGCTGAAAAGGACGAAGGGGATTTGAACCCCCGAACATTGGATTTGCAGTCCACGCCGTTAAACCACTTCGGTACCGCCCTTATAATAAAACACGCCGTGAAGGATTCGAACCCCCGTCTTCCGGGTTGGAGCCGGAAATGATAGCCACTACACCAACAGCGCATATCGGGAGGAGAGAGTGGTTTCCTCCCGAACGTTAAGATAAGATAATTGAAAGAGAATGCTACTAGCTAAATGCCAACTAGTAGTAATAGGTAATAGAGGATTCGAACCTCACAAGCACCTTACTGGTTACCTTGTAAACCTATGTTAACACCTACTGTTAGGAAAGTCAACACCTAAATTAAAAATAATGGGAGGAAATTTTTCCTCCCTAATTTGATGGACTACCTCGGACTTGAACCGAGAACCTATCTGTCATGAGCAGACTGCTCTAACCATTGAGCTAATAGTCCATGAAAAAAATACATGAAAAATAGACTAATGATTATATGACAACATCAAATAAAGAGGCACCTAGATGCGCAATGAAAAATGTTAAGAGTGACCATGAGAGAAAAATGGTATGACACAAAATGTGTTTGACGTGTTTTATTGGCATCATAAGTGCCTCCTTTCATAACTAGTAGTAGTAGTAGTGTTGCAATAGCGTATAGGGGAGTCGAACCTCTGATTTCGGTTAGAAAGGCCGATGTCTTATCGCTTGACCAATACGCCATGTTAGTGCATTTCGGTTTATTACCAAGTTCTGCACTGGGAAACAAAAATCTGCTATTGCTACTTACATAACAGTCTCTACAGGAAAACCAATATTAATAACTCTGAGGTAGTTTTTCCTATCTAGCTTTCTTGCAAGTCCGCTAATACAGGCGTTATACGTTGTCATACGCAACTACCCATATTAGAACGACAGTAACGGGATTTGAACCCGTGTGTTTTCCGCTGACAACGGAATGGGACAGCCACTGCCCTATACTGCCAAGATACACGAAACCTACTCGTGTAATTTAGTTGGGAATACTAGAACCAACTGTTGCGCCTCCAATGTGTTGTTGCTAATAGCACATCTTCATAGACAGGGTTTGAGTACTGGGCAAAGTTATCAATCTTACCTCAGGCTCTTCTATTTTATTGCTGTAGGTGGAAGTCGAACCCACTATCGTCAGGTTATGAGCCTGATGCCTTACCGTCTGGCTCCTCAGCAGTAATATTAAAAAGTAAAGGTTTAGCCTTAGGGGATGTCCCCCCTTACTTCCGAAGTTGTTATTAGGTGTATCAAACTTCGTACTTAGGATACTTTTCAGTCCTATAACACTAGTATTTTTGTAGCTACATAGTTTAGGCTGTTCCATAGTCTTTTATCACCGTCATATGGAATCGATTTTCTTTCTTCCTTTACTTTTAAAAAAGATACATGTCGGCAGGACGGCGTACCCTGCATCTCAATTAAGTGGTAGGTGCCTGTTCTACCCTCGACTAGTATAACTCAGAGTTAAAAACTCAAAACTTAACAGCACACAGGCTTTTCTTCCTGCTTTGATTATTTTCAAGGTTATTAGGTAACATGCCCAAGAAGGCTGAACACTACCGAGCTACAGCAATGCTTCTTCTTGCTTTTTCTTGCATGGTCTGGCATAACAGCCAACAACTTTCACTTGAACATTCAGCATATTATTGTTAAACATTATTAGTCATTTTTTGACTTATCATCTGCTTACTCCAAAGAGCTGACAAGTTAAGCTACTCGTGCCAATTTCTTCCGTCATACACCTATTTCTAGGCTTCTCATCAGTAGCGATTGTTTTGAGTTTTCTTAGGTTTGCTTAGTTTCTCACGCTAAGCCTAACTAAGATTATTCTCCACTGGAGCGTCTATTGTCTCGCCCGAAAGTCTTGCACCTTACCTCTGCGTAATTTCCACACAACACTTTGCTAACACTAGCTTTTACTAGTGACTGTCTATATGTTACCACATAGTATGTCTACACCGTTTAACATTATCACGTCATCAAGCATATTTAGTCTTCAATCCCATGTTGTCCTAGCAAGTTGCTCAAACTTTCTTCACTAGGTTTGTGTGCTATTAAGTTTTCAATTTTCAACCACTAAGCTGTGGTGTATTTATAATATAGCATATCCTTACAAAAGATGTCAACAACTTTTGTAAGTTTTTTTTATAAGGAAGGTAAGGGATTTGAACCCTTGCACGTTTTACCGCCTAACAAGTTAGCAACCTGTCCTCATCAACCACTAGAGTAACCTTCCGAAAAAGCAAGCCCTGAGGATTAGTCAGGGCTTAAAAATGGGGATAATTTTTGTACTAAGCCTACATGTTCTTCAACAACTAAAAATTTAGAAAGAAGATGTTAAGGAACACTCCGTACACCTGATATGTAACTTTGGGGAGTATCAGGTGTACAACTGACAGGGCGGGATTTGAACCCGCATATTCTTGATTAACAGTCAAGCTCTATTACCGATGTCAGACACCTGCCAATAAGTTCTACATTCATTATACCATAACTTGACAGTATAATGAATGTAGAAAAGAAAAAAATAAACACGCACTATAGGTTTTTTGAGAACAGACTCTCAGGAGAAATTTAGAAGTACTGCCGATACTTCATCTTTGTTACATAAATAGTATAGCTGAGATACACTTTATTGTCAACAGTTTAACCCATCTTTTTTAATATATTTTGCTTACTCTGAGAATGTCCTATTTTAATTTTTCTGAGTCCTTATATATACTTTCTAATACTTATACTAATAGATATCTAATATTATAATATATTATATAAGAAGGTCAAAAAGTTAAAATAGGACATTTTAAATTTGCACCTAGCTAGCTGATAGAAAGGCTATCTAAGTATTTTAACATACACCAATGAATGTCCTATTTTAATTTTTATGAGTCCTTATATATATACTTTCTTATTCTAGTAATTATATATACTAATACTATAATATATTATATAAGGAGACCAAAAATTTAAATAGGACATTTGCATTCTGAGTAAAAAAATAAGAGAGGAGTTACCCTCTCTTACCTAGTCTCAAAGTAGTTCTTGATTTCTAAGAGGCGTTGTTCCTCTGCCTCTTTTGTCTCTCCGTCAGGTTTAACATAAAGTGCTTGAATTTCAGCAGGCACTTCTACCATCTCTGGTCTAGCATCAATAATTTGGTATACATTCATATAAGTAAAATCAGATTTACGACTTGGTGTTCCTTCGCCATCTGCGTGCATAATTAACATAGGTGGTTCTTTACCTCTTAACGCACTGTTTAATAATGACAAAGCATCGAACGTTGTACCCCCGACATTACGAGGAAAAATGATTTGTACACGACCGTGATAGTCTGTTACTTTTAGGACTTTTTCTTGCACCTTGTTGGTATAGTTCACTACAGTTTTCTCCTTTCAGATTGTGGTATACTTATAATATAAGTATAACATATTCTACCCTTTCAACATTCCGAAGAGGTAGGTTACTACGGCTCCTAGCACTACCATAAAGATATTCTCTACGATGTCACGCTTATGGTCAGATTCACGGTCATTAACATTTTCAAGAGCATCTATCGTCTCTTCAAGTTTAGTGATTTGATAAGAAAGGTGTCCGTACTTTTCTTCATACACTGCAAACCGTTTGTCTAAGCTATTGACAATTCCCTTGAGTTCTTGCAAGGCATTGTTTAGTTCTTGGTTGTCTTGCTTAATACCTTCCTTCGTCAACTCTCCGTGTTGGAGGCGGTCTTCTAAGCGCTGTAGCCTTAATAGGATTTCATTCAGTTGTTGGTTATCCATTCATGCTCCTCCCTAAGTTTAATCGGCTCAGATAACCCCGCTTAGTTCGAGAACCACAAATAAGCACCTACGGTTACAGTAACGATCGATACTACTATAACAGGTAGATAAAACCCGAAAAATAAGGCAAGTATACTACCTAAGCTGACTGTCAATAACACAGCATGATTACTGAAAGAGGCTAACGGGCTGATGTCGTTTTGTAGTTTCTTTAGAATGATGGCTTGGGTCACGTAGTAGGATGCTGAGTATACTATCAGTTGTAAAAATAACATGCAAATAAATGCCAGTTCATACATTGGATTGTAACTCCTCTCTCCTAAGAGCTACCTTTAATATAGTACACAAGAGGGTCTACTGGACTCGTGTGCTAGATTAAGTATAGTAGGCTAAATATTTGAACGGAAGAGTGAGGAATTATGACAGTGAAGAAAAGAACTGCTTTTAAATCTTTATTTATTATTACATTTGTTCTTGCGATGTTAGGAATAACAAAATGGGTTGCAGACAGGCTTAACCTCCCGTATCACGAGTCCGCTACTTGGGTACTTAGTGGTGCTATATGGGCTTATATTGCCAGTACGTTGTTTGACCGTTTTACCTTAAAAATGCAGGATAAAAAAAAGCACGATGACACGAGAGAACAGTTACAAATAGTACTAAAAGAACTAGGAGAAATCAAGAATATAATTAACAAGTAAGAGGGTGAGAGCAGATGCCTCTAACTAAAGAAGAGATTAAAAAGCAGAGACGCTACTTTTTAAGTAATTCCGAAAAGGTGACCACGATTAAGAAAGGTGACAAACGGATTGTAAGTGCAACCCGTATCTGTGTCGTGTGTCATAGACCTTTAGCAACACTTGTACGGTCTAACGGTTCGGTAATTGCAACAGTAAATCACTATACCTGTGCTCTGTCTGCGTTAGTAAAAGTAAACATGTGCGAAGATATACGTTCATGTTACAGTAATTCACAAGGAGGATGACTATGGGACTTAAGGAACGTCTGGAAGAGAATGCAAAAAAGAAAAAATTAGAGCGGACTTCCGAAGAAAAGCTTCGAGATACCTTTAACGAAGCGTCCACAACCCTCATCAATCAGTATATGGCAAAAGTGCAAGCAGGAGCAATTGAAATTTCAGATGTTGGGGATTTGACTCGACTATTTCAAATTTATATGCAAATTAACAAAATTGACTCTATGGCAGGAGAAGGTAATGGAACGTTGCCTGCACTTCCGTCAGGACAGAAAGAAATTATCTCTAGCTACATAGAGACCAGTAAAGCTGATATTAATGGGGAAGAGGAGGAAGTTATCTCGTTAGTAGACCTTGCAGGCATGGATGAAGAGACAATAGACAAGATGCTTGTTGAAAAGGAAATTCAAATGAACAAGGAAAACGAGGCAACGTTTTAGATGGAAAGTAAAGGCAGTCAACTAGCTAAGATGGCTAATGAGATGTACGGGACTGAAAACATAACTGTAGAACAACTAGCCTACTTAACAGACATGCTACAGCCCTCTACGTACCTCTTAAAAAATCATACAGTACGTAATCACCCGATTACTTTTATGATATCGGGTAGACAACAAGAAAAGGCACAAGCGCATAGACCATGGCAAGTGCAAATCATCAATGACATGCACCGCACCAAAGCTATTATTAAGTCACGGCAATTAGGACTATCTGAGATGGGTGTAGGAACCATGCTACATTTTGCGGATACACATAGCTATGATGCGGTGAAATGTTTATACACGTTCCCTACGAACGACCAAATGACCAAATTCGTACAGACACGGCTAGACCCTGTATTAGAACGAGGTTACTATAAGACAATCGTTAACCCTGATGTAAACTCGTTAAAAGCTAAACAGATACGGAATAGTTTCCTTTACTTCCGTACAAGCTCAAAACCGGGTGCAGTTGAAGGGGTCGATATTGATTACCTATCCATGGATGAGTATGACCGTGTTCCGGCACTAGCCGAAGCATCCGCATTAGAGTCCATGTCGTCTTCACCTTATAAGATTGTAACTCGTTGGTCAACTCCGAGTGCTCCTGATATTGGTATCCACCGTTTATTTGAGCAATCAGACCAGTATTATTATCTTCATAAGTGTGAAAAATGTAATTTCTACAATGAAATGAGTTATGATGAATACACGCCAGAATCACCCGTGGAAAATCGTGGGAACATTCTTTGTGTAAATCCTAAAGGAATTGATGTCATAGCGAAGACCGTTGTTGACGGCTCATTCCAATTTGTTTGTCAAAAGTGTGGAGCTCCCCTAGACCGTTGGTATAATGGTATGTGGGTACCGAAGTTCCCTAACCGTACAAAAGACGGAGATGGAACTAGAGGATACATGATTAGTCAGATGAATGCGGTATGGGTATCAGCAGACGAGTTAAAGCGTAAGGAATTGAAGTCTCTTTCTAAGCAAGCGTTCTACAACTATACGCTTGGCTATCCTTACGCAGATATGAAGTTAACTGTTACACCAAGTGATGTCGAGAAGAATCGTAGAGGAGACCTACCAGAGTCACCACCGAACCGTAAGGACTATGCCTTTATTTCTGTCGGTATTGACTGGGGTAACCGTCACTGGGTATCCATTCACGGAGTTCGTTCTAACGGGAAGGTAGACCTTATCAAACTGTTCTCTGTTGGTAAATCGAACCCGTTGAATCCTGACGCTATAGATGTGGACATGCAATCTATTAAATTGCAACTAGCCCCATATGAGCCTGACATCATCGTAGCAGATGTTGGAGACTCCGGGGATAAAGTAGCCAAGCTCATTCAAATGTACGGTAAGGAGCGAGTATATGGCTGTGTATACCCATCTACACCTAAGTCTACTGGAAACGTAGTACCTACATGGTCAGAACAAGGGAATAAGGTTACTGCTGATAAGTTGATGCAGAACAAACGATACATCACTCAGATGAAAGAAGGGGAAATCGGATTCTACAAACGGACTGACAAAGAACTAGCTCTTTATATTGAACACTGGGGCAATGTTGTTATCCGTGATGAAGAGGATGAAAAATCTCCAACTGGATTTAGGCAGACTATTGGACGTAAAGGTGATGACCATTACAGTCAAGCGAGTGTGTATTCTATGTTGGGTTACGAAAGACTGATGAATGTCTTCACTGGTACAGACCAATATGGATTTGATTCAGATTGGATTAGTACTCAATTAGCACCAACTCCAACAGATATCTATGCTCAATTCGGTTAAACTATAAAATGTCCTATTTAAATTTTTGGTCTCCTTATATAATATAATATATTATAGTATTAGTATATATAAGTACTAGAATAAGAAAGTATATATAAGGACTCAGAAAAATTAAAATAGGACATTTTTTCTCTGTAGAAGAAAACCCATTATTTTTAATTAAATTTTAATGTTTAGATTAAAAAATTATGATAGACTAATCACGTTGTCAGTGATAACAAAGGAGCATTAGGAAATGACCAATGAAGAAGCTTATCAGGCGGTCATTAAGAACATCTTAAGAGACATGCCAGAAAACAGTATAACTAATGACGAACCTGTTAGTAAATCGTTTTTGCAAGCGACTACAAATGAGGATTTAGATTATACAAAAGTTATTTCTGAGAATAAGGAATTAACAGAAAAATACCATTATTTAGTAAAAGCATACGGATTTTCAACTTTTTACGACTTATACTTGTATGCGGATTCTTGCGACAGTTTCTACGAACAGCTGGAAAAAGGTGGTCAGAAGGATTTGAACAAGCTGAAACGGGTTACCAGAACGGTAATGCGTAACGGTAAGCCAATGAAAACTACTATTTATGAAGACAGTGGAGGCAAGGATGACGGAAAGAACCCACTAGATAAAGGTGCAACACCAGAAGAAACTCCGCAACCCCGTAGAGCCAAGGAACTTTCAATGAGTTTTATTGGAGACGATGAAGCAGGAGCAAACCCTAAACAAGTAGCTCAACTTGCTAAAGAAGCGAAAGCCCTTGATGGAACCTTTGTTTCTGATTGTTCGTCTTTTATGGTTTTACAGGGAGAGATGGGGGATTTAGGTGGTGTTGCAGGTTACCGAAAAGAAGGTAATTATCTATACTTAGTTTTTTATCAGTCCGATGATTTGACGAGCGGGGTAGCTTACAAAGCTTTTTATCAATTGTTGTTACGAGCTTGGAAACAAAATCTTGGAGCGATGATAGACGCAACAGAAGACTCGACTGCTAAAGAATTATTTAAGGAGTACGGGCTTTCAAGAACGGGTAGTCGTTATAAAATATCGGCTAAAAACCTACGGAC
>Ga0213870_1000072_pt1 | contig 47798 bp, 46 predicted proteins | sample WICALVC2017_Meta_FD_160119 | JGI IMG/M metagenome (GOLD analysis project Ga0213870, IMG submission 160119) | Freshwater microbial communities from subterranean cave lake in Wind Cave National Park, South Dakota, United States - WICALVC2017 | ecosystem: Environmental > Aquatic > Deep subsurface >...
CGAATTAAAAATTATAGCGGGGAGTAGATTTGAACTACTGATTTTCGGGTTTCTCATCAATTATGATTATGAGCCCGACGGGATGACTTAGCCCTTTAAGCAAGTCTGACTTCCCCACCCCGCTAGCTCACAAAAGGTTTTGAGCAGTATATACGCGTTATTAAATTCTGCAAATGATTAATAGTATTTACAAAGTTTTTTTCTTGTGAACAAAAAATTAAGAATTGCCGGAATCATTGGAGCACTTGCAGTATCTGCATTTATTTTGACTTTACCTTCAAATGCACCGCCACTTCCAGAACCAATAATTCGACAATCAGGAAACGAGTTTGTCGAAATTTTAGCAACAGGACTTGACAAGCCTTGGGCACTAGACTTTGCAGATGATCGTGTCTTTATCACAGAAAAGGCTGGTAGAATAAGAGTTGTTGATGGCAATACTCTACTTGAACAACCGCTTGCTACTCTTAGAACAGCTGATGTCTTTGGAGGTGGATTGCTTGGAATAGCAACGCATCCTGATTTTGCAAATAATCATTTTCTTTATGTCTACTATACATATGAAGAGGATGGAAAACTCTGGAACAAGGTTCTTAGAATAAAAGAGTCAGAAAACAAACTCGAGGATGCAACAACTATCTTTGATAAAATTCCTGGATCAAAGTTTAGTAACGGCGGCGTCATAAAGTTTGGTCCTGATGGCATGCTCTATGTTGCAACAGGTACAACTTCTGACTCATCTCACGGATCACAGGATCTTCAATCGCTTGAAGGAAAAATTTTAAGATTAAACGATGATGGTTCAATTCCGCAAGACAACCCATTTTCAAATTCACCTGTTTTCTCATATGGTCACAGAAATCCACAGGGCATGGCATGGGATAAATCTGGCAACATGTTTGTAACTGAGCTTGGTCCTTCAAAAAACGATGAAATCAATCTGATACAAGCAGGCCAGAACTACGGATGGCCTGAGCAGCAATGTTCAGGCAAGCAAGGATATGTTAATGCGGTAATGTGTTATGATCCAAGCATAGAGCCAGGCGGAATTATATTTTACAGAGGAGGTCTGCTTGGTTTTGAAAATGAATTGATAATGGCTTCCTTGCGCGGCTCTAACTTGTATGCACTTGAGATAACAAAAGAGGGACATGTCTCACAAAAAAGCATATTGAGTGGCTTGGGAAGAATTAGAGATGTAAATGAAGGAAATGATGGCTATCTTTACGTTCTTACCTCAAATACCGATGGTAAAGGCTTTCCAGCAAGCGATGACGATAAACTTGTGAGGATACTGAAGTAATTGGCAGACTCGTCTATATCAAAGTTTTTTGAAAAAAGTAGAAAGGAGCGACTAGATATAATTAAAAATTTTGCAGGCCTCTCAGAAGATGAAATCAAACAGATCGAAAATTCGGATGGCGGAATAACTTTTGACAAAGCCGACAAGATGGTTGAAAACGCGATTGGAACGTTTTCCTTGCCGCTAGGAATTGCTACAAATTTTACAATAAACAACAAAGACTATCTTGTCCCGATGGTAATTGAGGAGCCCTCAGTAATTGCAGCTGCATCAAAGGCTGCAAAGATTGCAAAGATTCATGGTGGTTTTAAGGCAGAAGCAGACGATCCATACAGCATAGGACAAATCCAAGTAGTTGATGTTGATGTAAAAACTGCAATGTCTGCTATAAAAAAATCAGAAAAAGAAATTCTTGATCTTGCAAATTCAAAAAGCAAGACCTTGTTACAGATTGGCAAGGGGGCAAAACAAGTTTCCTGCAGGGAGATAAAGACAGATTCTGGCAAAATGCTTGTTGTTGAGCTCTTAATTGATGTTGGTGATGCAATGGGTGCAAACATTACAAATACAATGTGCGAGACAGTAGCCTCGTTAATTGAAAAAATAACAAAGGGGAGAGTAATTCTTAGAATTCTTTCAAATTATTCTACAAAAAGACTTGCAAGAGCATCTGCTGTCTTTGACAAGGATGCGGTTGGTGGCCAAAACATAGTTGATGACATCATTTTGGCATACCAGTTTGCTGTACATGATCAATATCGAGCAGTAACTCATAACAAGGGAGTAATGAATGGAATAATAGCTGTTGCAAACGCAACAGGACAGGACAATCGTGCAATTGAAGCTGCAGCAAACGCATATGCGGCTAGCACAGGAAGATACAGCTCCCTGACAGAATGGACAAAGGATAAAGATGGTAACTTGGTTGGAAATATTGAGCTTCCTCTTTCTGTTGGGATTGTTGGCGGCATCATCAACGTACATCCAATTGCAAAAATTTGCACAAAGATTCTTGGGGTAAAATCTGCAAAGGAGCTCGCATGCGTTATGGCAGCTACAGGTCTTGCTCAAAACTTTAGTGCACTACGTGCACTAGCATCAGAAGGAATTCAAAGCGGCCACATGAAGCTCCATGCAAAAAACATAGCAGTAGCTGCTGGCGCAAAACCTGACCAAGTCGACATGGTTGTAAAGAGAATGGTTGAGGAGAGAAACATCTCACTTAATAGAGCAAAGGAATTGCTCAAGCAGATTTAACAGTGGGCGGGAAACCCTGCAACCATATAGATGAGATAAAAAACCAGCTGCATCATAATAACCATTATTGTATGATATGTAGAGGAACAAAAATGATGTATAAATTATGGATTATCAAATTAAAGTTTGGCATAAACTTATAAAGTTTATAACTTATAAAAGTTATACGTAATTAATATGTCATTTTCACTTTATTCAGTGTCAGGGAAAGATTTCATAGGTAGAGAGGAAATTATAAACGAACTAGTTAAGGAACTCTCGTCTAAAAATAAGATTGGTTTTTCATTATCGGGTATAAGGAGAATAGGTAAAACCAGCATACTAAAAGAAACAAAACGAATTTTAGAAAATAGTGGCATTACTGTAATTTACATTTCTGTTTGGAGCATAGTTCCTTCTACCGTAGATGAATTTACAAAAATTATGAATCGTGTTACAATTTCAGAATTTCAAAAAAAACTATCTACGAAATTCAAATTTGAACATCTACTAGTTACAGGAACTAAAGCTCTTGCAATCTTCCTTCAAAATTTAAAATTATCAGCAAACGTAACAGAAGATTTGGAAGTTTCTGTATCGTATGTTAGAAAAGAATCTGACGATGTGGAGGCCGCAATTAAAAAATCATTCTCGTTGATAGAGGATCTGTCGAAGATGACTAAAACTACAAGTGTATTGATTATAGATGAATTTCCATCATTAGTGGATCTAACATATGGAACAAAAAATCAAAAAATCGGTACCGAGATTGTTCAACTTTTACGAACTTTATTTGAAGATTTCAGGAATACCAAACTAGTAATATCTGGTTCATTTCGTGATACGCTAGAAAATTTAGTGGCAAAAGAAAAAGCACCGTTCTACAAGCAATTATTGCTACGTGAAGTTTCTTCGTTTAATGAGGCTGAATTTGAAAAATTTGTCAAACATTACTTGCCCACACTAAAATTTGTAGGTAAAGACACAAAAATAGAGTTATATAAAATTACAGGTGGAATTCCGTACAACTTACAATTAATTGGAAAAGAAATTCAATACATGAAATTAAAAAAAATAGATAAAAAGAAATTATACGAAATCATTCAGAACGTTCTTCAAAAAGAAGGAAATCAATCCTTTAAAGAAGTTATCGCAAATCTTTCTCCATCTGAGATTAAAGTCTTAAAAGGACTTGCTAAATCTCCTGAACTTTCCCCAAAGGAAATCTCCAAACAGGAATTCATTGATGAAAACAGCGTTAGTGCTTGTTTAAATACACTAGAAAAAAAAGTGATTATTAAAAAAATTGAAAGGGGCAAATATAGATTTACAGATAATATGTTTGCTGAGTGGTTGAAAACCCAAGACTCCTTACATCTTTTATAACCTTCAAATTCTCTTGATTTATTGAATTGATTTTGTGTTTTGAAGATCATCGTGGCTACGTGATGTCGATAAAACAGGAAGCCCATCAAAGTGAGGGTAGTTTACGCAGTAAATTAAATACCCAAACTGTAATAGGGTGAAAATGGCCAAGGTAAAATTTGCCATCCCAAAGGGCAGTCTTGAGGAAGCAACATTCAAAATCCTAGAAAGGGCTTGGACCAAAGTAAACAGAAAAGATCGCACCTATCGCGTTTTCTTAGATGATCCTGATATTATAGTTAAAATGCTAAGACCACAAGAGATTCCAACACTTGTCTACTATGGATTATACGATGTTGGAATTACAGGAAATGACTGGGTTGGTGAGACCAATGCAGACGTTCAGTCGCTTTTGAATCTAGAATATGGAAAAATAAAGCTTGTAACTGCAATACCTGACAATTACAAGTTCAGATCCCTTGATGATATGATAAGATCATATGCAAAAAAGAAAAAAACTCTTAGGATATCATCTGAGTATCTAATCACTGCATCAAAATTCATAAAGCAACAGAAATCTTACAAAAAACTCTACGGAAAAAAGGATCCACTTATTGTAACACCATGGCTCCGACTTGGCACAAACAAAAACATCCAGATTCACTTGTCATTTGGCGCAACAGAGGCAAAACCACCAGACGATGTTGATGCAATAATGGATGTAACAGAAACAGGTACTACACTAGCACAAAACCAGCTAAAGATAGTCGATACTGTTTTAGAATCTTCTGCTCAGCTTATTGCAAACAAAAACTCCCTTCAAAATAAAGCAAAACGTGAAAAAATATTTGATATTGTAACCATGATGCGAGGGGCAGTACAGGGAAGAAAATACCTCCACGTCTATCTAAACGTAAAAGAGGAAAACCTAAAGCGACTCTTAACTGAAGTTTCCTCATTAAAGAAACCAACAGTTAGTCCACTAAGTCAAAAAGGATGGTACGGAGTTAACACTGTAATTAAAAAGTCAGAATTTTACATGTTGGTTCCAAAACTTCGAAAGATAGCGCAAGGACTGGTCGTACATGAGCCAAGACAGATCCTGGAACTTGAGGAGATAAAGCGTGATGAAGAAAGTTGATGAAAATCATCCTAGTTCGTAATGTAGGAAGTTTTGTAGCCTCAATTACCTCAAAAACATCAAAAAATAACAAAAAAGTTGTCGAATCAATCATTTATGACGTACAAAAAAATGGAGACCGTGCAGTAAAAAAATATGAAAGAAAGTTTGCGGGGGCAGCTTTAGCCTCGATACGTGTATCAAAAAACGAGATTAAAGACGCATATTTGGAAATAACAAAAGATCAGCTAGAAGCAATAAGGATTGCAAAAAACAGACTTTACAAAACCGAGTATGCGCTAAGAAAAAGATTACAAGGAATTACAGTCACAATAGATGGAACAAAAATAAAAAAAAATTTCATACCAATTTCTAGTGTAGGCTGTTATGTGCCAGCAGGTTTGGCACAGTATCCAAGCACAGCAGTCATGTCTATTGTACCTGCAAAGGTTGCAGGTATCAGACGAATAGTGATGGTATCTCCACCAAACAAAAATGGTAAAGTAGATCCGTTAACACTTGTAGCTGCAGATATTTGTGGTGCTGATGAAATTTACAAGACAGGAGGTGCACAGGCAATTGCCGCACTTTGTTTTGGAACAAAAACAATTTCCAAAGTTGATAAAATAGTGGGACCAGGCGGCATGTTTGTCACAATGGCAAAATCAATTCTTAGTAACAGAACATCAATTGATATGATTGCAGGACCAACTGAGCTTGCAATAATTGCAGATGCATCAGCAGATCCTGACTTGGTAGCAAAGGACCTTATCTCCCAAGCAGAACACAGCACAGATACTAGATGCTATATGGTTACAACATCACGATCATTTGCAAAAAAGGTAAGCGAATCTGTTAAGAAAAATATAAGAAAAATAAAAAGAGAAAAAATCATAAAACAAAGCCTTCAGACAAACGGATTTCTTGCAGTATGTAGGAACAATTATGACGTAGTAAGACTAGTCAATGAGCTTGCTCCAGAGCACTTGGAAATCATTACAAAAAACCCGCAAAAGTTAGCACTTAAAATTAAGACTGCAGGTCTTGTTTTGATTGGAAAAAATACGCCATCATCTGCAAGCGACTATCTGCTAGGATCAAACCACATTCTTCCAACAAACGGCTTTGGAAAGACAAGAGGCCCGCTGTCGGTACTTGACTTTATGAAACTAAACACGCAGATCGAATCATCAAAAGCCTCACTGCAACATATCTCAAAATATATGAAAACACTAGCATCAGCTGAAAATCTTCCAAACCACTACGAAGCAGTAAGGGAAAGGTTGCAATGAAAAAAGACTGGTTCCAAAAAAGAGTGGACGAATTATCAAAACTACGTGGATATCAAAAGCCAGAGTTACACACGGGAGTCTTAAAGCTTGATTCAAACGAAAATCTTGCAATAAACAAACAATTCCAGTATGATCTTATTGATAGTGCCAAAAAAAGATCAGACGTAAGAGAGTATCCACTTGGTAAAGTTGAAAGCCTCATACAGACATTATCAAAATATCTCAAAGTCAGTCCTGCAATGATCGGAGTTGGAAACGGATCTGACCAAATCCTTGATCTAATTCTTACAAACTTTGCAACCAAAAAAACCAGAATACTGACTTCTGATCCTACCTTTGGATTTTTTGAGGAAAGATGCAAGCTGTATTCTATTCCAACAATAAAGCTGTCATTTACAAAAAACATGGAACTTGACTTTAACGACTTTGTTTCAAATTCAAAAAACACCGACATTCTTTACTTGGATTCGCCAAACAACCCAACTGGATTTCAATTTCCGAAAAAACAACTTGAGAAACTTGTCAAATCATTTGATGGCCTTGCGATAATTGATGAAGCATATGGCGAGTTTAGCGATTATTCTATAGTAAACATGACAAAAACTCAACAGAATCTTATAGTTGTAAGAACGTTTTCAAAGGCCTTTGGCCTTGCAGGTCTTCGACTTGGATATTTTGTATCAAACAAAAACCTCGTTGATGTATTTACAAGGGTAATCCAGTACCCATATCCAATAAACACACTTGCAATAGAAGCAGGAATTCTGGCACTACAAAAAATAAAGCAAATCACTGATGCAGTTAATCTCATAAAACAAGAAAGAAGGCGAATAATAGAAAATCTGCGAAAATTTGGTGTATTTCATGTATTTGACTCAAAGGCAAACTTTGTTTTATTTGATGTAGAAGGAGCTGATAAGCGAATTTACAACGCACTTGTAGAACAAGGCATCTCGATTCGAAAACTTGGAAAAATTGGAAGTCACAAGGGCTGTCTTAGAGTTACTGTTGGAACAAAGGAAATGAATTCTAAATTCTTGCTTGCAATACGTGATCTTTTGCAATGACTTTACAAAAAATAGACGGAGGTATCTTCATCCAAGATACAACACTTGATAAAATAAAAAATATCGATGCAATAATTTTTGACTGTGATGGCGTACTAATTGATATCACAAAGTCTTATGATCTTGCAATAAAAGAGGTAACAGAATATTTTTTAAAAGAGTTTGGCATTACAAACACGTCTCCAATAACATCAGATATAATAGAAGGCTTCAAGTCAACAGGCGGTTTTAATGATGAAGTTGATATTACTTTTGCATCAATATTGTCACTTGTCACTGCAAACAGAATGAAAACACCAGAAAAGGAATTTCTTTTTGAGGTAATAAACAATGCAGACGAATCAGGAATAAAATCAGTTGAAAAACATCTTGCAACATTGCCTATTGACATTTCTGATGTAAAAAAGAAATTAGACTATCCAGGTCCACATGATACCAACTTGCTTTATTCGGTATTTGATCAGATGTTTTATGGAGCAGAGCTGTATTACAAACTATTTAAGAAAAAATCAGAGTTTTCCAGACAAGGTTTCATAGAAAACGATGTAGCTATTTTGCAAAAAGATCTGATTACAACATTAAAGAAGAAATTTAAAAACAAACTTGCAATTGTTACTGGACGAGGCAGAGAATCGATAAGATACACGCTTGGAGATCTTTTAGAAGAATTTGATCTAAAAAACTCTGTATTTTTAGAAGACGAACCACGAGATCTTGCAAAACCAAACCCTGAATCATTGATTAGATCAATTCGTGGACTAGGTTCATCTTGCTGTCTTTACGTTGGAGATTCGATGGAAGACTATATCATGGCAAAAAAAGCAACAGAAGAAGGCTATGATACAATATTTTGCGCAATATTTGGAACAAGTAAATCGCCTGAATTAAAGCAAAGCTTTTTTGAACAAAAAAACACCCCACTGATACTACAATCAATTGATTTTCTTCCGAAGGCATTAAATCTGGTTTGAGAATAAATCTCATCTCCAAGTGATTCTACATGAAAGCAAGAACTGGACAAATCAAACGTCAAACAAAAGAGACAAGTGTTGTGGCTAGCGTAAACTTGGATGGGAGAGGAAAAATTTCAGTTAACACTGGGATTAGCTTCCTTGATCACCTCATTACATCATTTGGAAAACACTCAATGATTGATCTTAGCGTGAAGGCAAAATCACTTGATAACATAGAACACCACCTCATAGAGGATACTGCAATAACAATTGGTTCATGTATTGACAAAGCACTTGGAAATAGGGCTTGCATAGCAAGATTTGGCTATGCTTCAGTACCAATGGATGAATCACTATCTGAAGCTTCAATAGATCTCATAAAACGGCAATATGGAAAACTAAACTTGGGCATGAAACGAAATCAGATCGAAGGAATGTCAAAAGAAGACATTGAGCACTTTTTTCAATCACTCATTCAGAACCTTGACAGCTGCATACACGTTACCGTAAAGTATGGAGAAAATGATCACCACAAAGTAGAGTCTGCAATAAAGTCACTTGCTGTGGCCTTGAGACTAGCATTAGCTATAGACAAAAAACAAAAAGGAATACCTAGCACAAAAGGCGCAATGTAATGGTCAAAGTTGCAATATTTGATTACGGAGCAGGCAACATATTTAGCTTGAAAAACTCACTTGAAAAAAACAACGCACAAGTTGATGTCATAGCATCATTTGATAATTCAAATGACTATTCAGGTCTGATTCTGCCTGGAGTTGGAAACTTTGATCCTGCAGTAAAAAGCATACGAAAAGACTCAAAAAAAAAATTTGATGATGTTGTAAAAGACAACATTCCTGTCTTGGGAATATGTCTTGGAATGGAAATGTTTTTTGAAAAAAGCGAGGAGGGAAAGGAAAAAGGACTAGATATAATGAAGGGCCAAGTAGTACTACTTCCAAAACAAATGAAGATTCCTCATATGGGTTGGAATAACATTCAGATAAAACAACAAAGCAAAATTTTAGAAGGGATAAAGGACGGCTCTTGGGTTTACTTTGTTCACTCGTATAGAGTAAAACCAAAAAATGAGACAATTGTGGTAGCAGATGCTGATTATGGGATTCAAATTCCTGCAGTAGTTGAAGATGGAACACTCTTTGGTACGCAGTTTCACCCAGAAAAGTCTGGCAAAGTTGGCTCAGTTATGATTAAGAATTTTCTTGGCGTGTGCAAGAAATGAAAATAATTCCAGCAATTGACCTTATGGAAGGAAATGTTGTTAGGCTAGTCAAAGGAAAACCTGAGCAAAAAACAATTTACAGCAATGAGCCCATAAAAATTGCAAAAAAATGGGAAGATTCTGGCGCAGACCTGATTCATTTAGTTGATCTTGATGCAACGTTAGGAAGGGGTTCCAATTGGGAACTAGCTAAAAAAATCGTCAATGAGTTATCGATTCCTGTCCAAGTTGCTGGAGGGTTTCGAGACGAACTTGCTGTAAAGGAGGCATTAAGAATTGCAGAAAAGGTTGTAGTGGGAACGCTTGCGTTCAAAAATAAAGAAATTCTACAAAAACTCCTATCTGATTTTGGAGAAGATAGAATAGTAGTATCAGTAGATCATGTTGATGGAAAGATAGTAGTTGATGGCTGGCGAAAAAATACTGAAACAAACTTGATTGATGGCATAAACAAATTTTTAGAAATGGGATTTTCTGAATTTCTAGTAACAAATGTCAACAGAGATGGTACATTACAGGGACCTGACTTGGAATCTGTAAAGAATGCATGTAACATAAGAGGCGCAAAAATTATTGCAAGTGGCGGAATTTCAAAACTAGATGACATTATACAAGTAAAAAACTGTAACGCATATGGTATTATTTTAGGAAAAGCGCTCTATGAAAATAAAATTTCAATAGAGGAGGCAAAAAAGATAGTATGACACTTACAAAGAGAGTAATCCCATGTCTTGACATTGCAAATGGTCGAGTTGTAAAGGGTTTGCACTTTTCTTCAATCAAGGATGCAGGTGATCCTGTGTTATTGGCTGAAAAATATAGCAAAGAAGGCGCAGATGAGCTTGTCTTTTTAGATATTACAGCTTCTGAAGAAAAACGAGCTACAATCAAAACGCTTGTATCAAAAGTTGCAACAGTAATAGACATTCCATTTACAGTTGGAGGTGGAGTAAATACACTTCAGAACGCACGTGATATACTGCTAAGTGGTGCTGACAAGGTTGCAATAAACACAGGCGCGGTAAAAAATCCACACATAATCACACAACTAATGCAACAATTCGGCAGACAGTGCGTTGTAGTTGCAATAGATGCAAAAAGAAACTATAACGCAGAAAAAAACAAAAACGTTTTTTCCGATGTGGATCAGAAATACTGGTTTGAGGTTTTCATTTACGGAGGAAAGAAAGAAACAGGACTTGATGCAATAGAGTGGGCAAAAAAGGTTGAAGAGTTGGGCGCTGGCGAAATTTTACTAACAAGCATAGATAGGGACGGAACAAAAGATGGCTATGATATTGAGCTTTGCCGTGCAATTGTTAACTCTGTTAACATTCCTGTAATTGCCTCAGGTGGGTGTGGCAGGCCTGAGCACATGCTTGAGGTGTTTAAAAAAACAAACGTTGAGGCAGCACTTGCAGCATCAATATTTCATTATGAGGATCACTCAGTAGACAGGGTAAAACAACTACTAAAGAAAAACGATATTCCTGTACGATTATAACTGTCATATCGTGAATTGAAACAACACGGTTTGTAAATCCAATACGCACAAGTATGGGCGTGTATACTTTATAACGAGTGTGAGTGTATCTAATACATGCAACGAGCGGCAAAGTCAAAGAAACTGGACGACCTAACAAACGATGAGATAGCAGACATAAAACAATTCGATATTGACAAAGCAAAAGGCAAAACCAAAGTCAGTACCTTGGAAGAATTAATTAAAGAATTAGACGAATAGCCGTCATTTGTGGAAACTTGAATATAGTAAAAAATTCATCAAACAACACAAGTCATTAAGTTCTGATTTACAAAATAGGGTAAGGTTTGCATTAAATGAACTATCCAATTCCGATAATCCCGCCAAGTTAGGCGAATACAAACAAAATCTAAGAGTATTTGCATACAATCTTGATAAGAGCAATAGAATTATCTACACTATCCATTTTGTTGATAATATAATAGAACTTCGCAGAGTAGGTAGCCACAAACAAGCTTATGGTAAAGATTAAGTGGTTTTGCTTTATTTAGTTTTGATGCTGTATGTTCATTTAACAGACATGTAATTTCTGTTACCTGCAGGAATTGATAACAACGTCCAGTTTATCCTAAAGCCATAACATGAAACAAGATATGGCCTGCTAACAAAAGGCGATTTTACATTTCTGCCTTTTTATGATTTAAAGCGAGTAGGTTATAATGTTAGTAAACCATGATAAGATAACAGAATCATTATAAGTAAAAATTCTACTAATAAAGAAAATGGAAAAGACAATTAATGACATTGATTTTCAAAAGGAAAATGGCCTAATACCTGTAATAGTACAAGACATTAACACAAACGAGGTTCTTACCTTGGCATATGCAAACAAAGAATCCCTTGAGCTTACGCAAAAGACAGGAAACTCTTGGTTTTGGAGTCGTTCACGAAACAAGCTGTGGATGAAGGGCGAAGAGTCTGGCAACACACAAAAAGTAAAAAAAATTCTGCTTGATTGCGATTCTGATGCAGTAATTTATCTTGTAGAACCATCAGGACCTGCATGTCATACAGGACAGAAAAACTGTTTTCACAACACGCTCAGCTAGGATTACAAGATTCTGTGATTGATGTTAACTTATCATGGATTACTTCCAATAAGTTAACAGAACCTAACGACACAAATCTCTAACCCATCTGTCTCCATCAGCTATATACTCATCCATAAACTCAAATTGGATGGGTGTATATTGCACCCCCTCAAACTCTACAGTCCATACTCCAACAAAATCTTGGGGACTGCATGTGTTTTCTCTTACTGATGTGGTAGGAATAAAGTATGAATTAAAGTCTGATTTTGTAGAACCGTCAAATGGAATGCTTGTGTATTCGAAATTTTTTGGAGTAAATACTCTAATGGTTCCTTTTTCATGAGGTGCCAGATCAGACACTGAAAGGAAAACGGTGTCACCTAATTTGTGCTCATAATTCATCACAGCAAAAGGACCAGATCTGATCCACATAGTTTGAAATTCTTTCTGTCCTGTATCACTTCCAGTTAAAAACACTGCAGCTGCTACAGATGCTACAGCTATCGCAGCTACAACTATTATTGAGATAATTTTTTTTTGCGTCATTTAGATCAACTTTCTAGTCATCTGTCTGAATTATTTTTTTGTATTTATCATTATTTTAAATACATTTCTTATCTATCGTACATGCAAAGCCATTGAATTTATTCAGTGGTAAAGTTAAGTAATGCTTAACTTGATATTAGGATTTTTTATCAATACAGGGGATAAGAGGAAGCCTATGCCAAAAATATCGCTACAATGCAGAGAGTGTGCTAAAGCCTTTGAGCCTACCTTCAGGTATGTTTGCGACGACTGCTTTGGGCCATTGGATGTAAAGTATGACTTTGCTCCAGTCAACAAGAATACCTTTGCAAACCGTGAACATACCTACTGGCGATATATCGAGCTGCTTCCAATCCAGAACAAGGAAAACATCGTAAGCATAAGTGCTGGCATGACTCCTCTGATAAAGGCAGAAAAACTTGGAGAAAAGCTGGGGCTAAACAAACTTTACATTAAAAACGATTCTGTAAACCCAACGTTTTCATTCAAAGACAGGCCTGCAGGCGTTGCAGTATCAAAGGCAAAAGAGTTTGGCCTGTCTGCAGTAGGGTGCGCATCAACTGGAAATCTGGCAGCTGCAACAGCAGCACATGCTGCAAAGGCCGGACTTGCATGCTATGTGTTTGCGCCAGGAGACATTGAGCATGCCAAAATAGCTCAGGCGCTTTCCTACGGGGCTGAATTTATTGCAGTAGATGGAACATATGATGATTCAAATAGAATAGCATCTCAGATAGGAGACACAAAAGGAATCGGCATAGTAAACATCAACATGCGCTCATACTATGTCGAAGGATCAAAGACTCTGGCATTTGAGGTAGCCGAGCAGCTAGGATGGCAGGTCCCAGACCATCTTGTAGTACCTGTTGGAAGCGGTGCGATGCTTAACTCAATCTGCAAGGGATTTGAGGAACTGCAAACAGTTTCGCTATTAGATGACGTATCAAAAATGCATATGATTGCAGCCCAGCCGACAGGCTGTGCACCAATAGTTGATGCATTCAAGAAAAAAAGAAGCGAGGTAGTACCTGTTGAAAATCCAGACACTATAGCAAAAAGTCTGGCAATAGGTGATCCAGGGGATGGCCGTTACGTGCTAAAGCGATTGCAGCAATACAACGGATATGCAGAAGAGTCAAGCAACAAAGAGATACTTGATGCAATACTCTTGCTTGCAAGAACAGAAGGCGTCTTTACAGAACCTGCAGGCGGAGTGTCAGTTGCTGTCCTAAAAAAGATGATCGAAGATGGCAAGATCGACAGAAATGACACTACAATATGCTATGTAACAGGAAACGGACTAAAGGCAACAGAATCACTGATGGAAGTGTTGCAAAAGCCACAAATAATGCAGCCTGATGTCGCAAAGATTTCTGCAATGGTGAGATAAGCTGGCAAACATAACATTTACTGTTCCATCTGTCCTAAACAAGGGAGGCGGCGAAAAAAAGATTGAGATTACAGCTTCAAAACTTACAGAAGCGTTTTCCAAGATTTCAGAAGACATGGGAGATGATTTTAGGAGAAGAGTGCTAAATGACGACGGCAGTCCACGATCACTTATCAACATATACATCAATGGAAAAAATGCAAAGTTTGCAGGGGGACTTGAGGCATCACTAAAGGATGGCGACGACATATACATACTGCCTGCAGTAGCTGGCGGCTCAGAACTGTCTAGTAAAGATCTTGACAGGTACTCTAGACAGATAATGCTAGAAGAGATTGGATATCAGGGACAGCTAAAACTACGTAATGCTACAGTTTGTGTGGTTGGTGTGGGAGGACTTGGCAATCCAGTAACGACACGGCTTGTTGCAATGGGTATTGGAAAACTACGCATTGTTGACAGAGATGTAATTGAGTTGTCAAACCTGCACCGCCAGACAATGTTTGATGATTTAGATGTAGGTCAGGTCAAAGTCGAAGTTGCCGCAAAAAAACTGCAAAAGCTAAATCCTGATGTTGTAGTTGAGGCACTGCCAGTATCTGTCAATGACTATACTGCACTTGATGTGGTAGAGGGATGCGATGTTGTAATCGATGCACTAGACAGCGTAAACGCAAGATACTCTCTTAACAAGGCATGTGTTGAAAAAAATATTCCATTTGTGACAGGTGCTGCAGTTGCAACGCAAGGGCAGGTATTTACGATATTGCCAAAAAAAAGCGCATGTTATTTTTGCAGGTTTCCTGGAACCTTGGATGAGGACTCGATGCCGACATGCAGCATAGAGGGTGTGCATCCATCAATTCTTTCTATTATAGGAGGTATAGAGGTTTCAGAAGCAGTGAGAATAATTGTTGGAAAAAAACCAATCCTACTTGATCACCAGCTCTCAATTGATTTGGATAATCTTACCTTTGAGCATACTGCTACCCTGCCAAGACAGGAAGACTGTCCTGTGTGTGGTAGTGGAAAAATAGAATCTGCTCCAAAACAAGAATTGATAATTGAGGAACTGTGCGGCAGAGGCAGGGGAAAAAGGACGTTCTCAATTACACCTACCAAGAAATTTGAAATCAACACTGAACAAATCACAGCTCTTGCAAAAGATCTGCAGTTTAAGGTGGAAAATCAGGGTGAGCTTGGCCTTTCGCTGAGGACAGATGATCTTTCTGTGAGCTTCATGAAGCGCGGTTCTGCTGTACTTGTGGGGCCAAAAGACGAGACTGAGGCAGTCTCTTTGTACAAAAAACTCTTGGGTAAAAAGGAAATCATTCCTAATTGATCTAAAGAGCATCAAAATATCTTTTTATATAATGTAATACATGTAATACATATGAAGAAGGATCTGATTACAGTCCGAGATGTTGATGATGAGGTGCTCAGTATATTCAAGGCAAAGGCTGCAGAGCACAAAATGAAGATGGGCAAGGCATTAACAGAGGCAATGCGGGTTTGGATACAAAGCAAAAAACACCAAAAAAAAGATGGCAAGATATTTCTCAGAACCCGTCCATTTAACTGGGGCAAAAACACGAAAAAGACAAGCTCTCAGATTGATGATATTCTATATGATAATGCTTGATACGAGTTTTGTTGTTGCATACTTTAACACAACTGACCAAAACCATGATGCAGCCGTAAAGACTGCAAAAATACTGGCCAATAAAAACTCTGAGCTTTACATAACCGATTACATATTTAGCGAGATTGTCACAGTGAGCTTTGTCAAACTAAAGAATTTGAAGCAGGCAATAGGTATAGGAAAAATAATTCTCGAGTCTTGTAACTTGTTGCATGTTGAAAAATACATCTTTGAGCATGCGTGGAAGATATTTTCTGGACAAAAACTACGATTAAGCTTTGCAGACTGCACCACAATTGCTGCAATGCAAAGTCAAAAAATACAAAAAATTGCCACCTTTGATGGTGATTTTTCCAAAATCAAGGGAATAGATGTTCTCTGAACATACTCAAAACCCTAAATGGCAGTAAATCAATCAAACAGAATTTTTCACCAAACCAAGACCTGTAGCTGCTAATGGAAACATTCAAGTACATGGTAAACCATTGTGTCAGAATCGGTCTGCAAAACAATTGTTCTACACTGAAACGATCGTCACTATCATATCATGAATTAAAACAATATGATGTTTTGTCATGCTACAAACTCAACGCAATATCTCCGGCCTGTGGAAAAACGGAACAGATGAGAGAAGCGGATCTAAATCTGCCTTCCATATTTTCTAAATGACATACTTTGAGTTGAAGACATAATCCGGTGCAGTATTGCCATAGTACAGTTATAGCTGCCCTCTACAAAGAAATAAAAGTGTACTACTCAGAATGATTCTGTTTGGGCAAACCAAAGAAGAAAGACGCAAAAAACCCCAGTCCTCAAAAAAACCACAAAGAGGGGAGAGCTCACAACAAAAAAAGAGGTACTTTACAATGATTGGTATTACAGTTGCAGCTGTAGTAGCTGCCTTTGTTTCTGGTGTCATTCTACTTGAGGATCAAGACAAGGCGTTTCTCCAAAAGACACTGTCGGTGGCCATGGTCTTTCGCTGAGGACAGATGATCTTTCTGTGAGCTTCATGAAGCGCGGTTCTGCTGTACTTGTGGGGCCAAAAGACGAGACTGAGGCCGTCTCTTTGTACAAAAAACTCTTGAGCAAAAAGGAAATAATTTCTAATTGATCGAGAGTGGTTAGCAGCTGGTTTCAAGGGTTTCTGAAATGGTTATTGTGTTACTAATTGTGGATGCTAACAAGATACTAGAATACTAACTATTTATAGTAGAAATACTATTTCTATCTAGTGCACATTCATTCGTTAAATAGAAATAGTATTTTTATTAACACAGAACATGTGCTGATGGAAAAGGTAGAAAAGTACTTGGAAAAGAAAGGATGGAAGATCTCTCATGAAGTAAAACTGAGAGGCAGAATTGTAGACATGATAGCTACAAAAGATGGAAAAATAATGGCCATAGAGGTAAAAGGAGGGGCGGGAAATATACAACGAGGAATAGAACAGGCCCTCCATCAAAAAAATGCGTCAAACTTCTCGTATCTTGCAATCCCAAAAGACCGATCTACTAAGGCAATTCTGAACTCTTGCCAAAATCTAGGAATCGGACTCCTGTTAGTTAGCGATGGGGTAGAAGATGTCATCAAACCAGTCAAGAGCTATGCACTTCCTTCTGTCAAGAATATTATTTTCAAAGAGAAAAAAAAATCACAGAAAGTAGTATCAGTTAAAAGTTCACTTGAAAGTCTCTTCAGATCTAGAGCACAAATTTTGATTCTAAAATTACTGTTCTTGAATTCTTCAAGTGAGTTTCATGCAAACGACATTGCACGAAAAACAGGGCTGGCTCCTTCCACAATATCAAAAGAAATGCCTCTTGTCTACAACATCAGACTGATTCTGAGAAGATCTCAGGGAAACTTGGTATTTTACAAGATAAATAATCAAAGTATTATCTACAATGAATTAAAGCGAATATTTCTAAAATTCGAACTGCTTGATGAAATAATTTCCAGAGATTTGTCAAAAGAAAAAATCAAGTATGCGCTAATCTACGGATCATTTGCAAAGGGAACAGAATCACAATCAAGTGACATTGATTTATTGGTAATTGGTGATGTAAAAGAGAATGCTCTTCTTAGATCTATATCTAAAACAGAAAAGACAATAGGCCGTGAGATAAACTACTTGTTATGGAAGGAGGAAGAGTTTTTGGAAAGAGTGAAAAGGAAAATACCTTTGATAAAGGAGATTTCAAAAACTCCAATAATAATGATAGTTGGCGATGAAGATGAATTTAAGCGATTTATTGAAACAAGATCTAGTTGAAAAGTTCGAATCCAATAAGGAACAAATCGGAAACGAAATTGCTAGTGCGAATAAAAACATGGTATCTGCAAAGAAAATGCTAGAGATAGAAGAATGGGGATGGGCTTACACAGCTGCCTATACTGCCATGTTGAATGCAGGTAGAGCACTAATGTTTTCCAAAGGTTACAGGCCAAAAGGAAGAGATCATCATGTTGCAGTGATATCATTCACACAAGCCGTATTTGCAGCAAAATTCCTACCAGAAGTGTTGAAATCATTTGATAATGGTAGGAAACGGAGACACGAATTCACATATGATAATGCAGACATAATATCTCCAACTCAAGCAAAAAGCCTAGTCGAAAATGCAGAAACCTTCGTTACAAAAGCAAAAGAAATTCTAAAACTCTGATTGCGCTTTATCGCAGACAAGGCGAGAAGACCATAATCAAGGCTCTAGTCTGACAATGAGGCGAGTCATTATGGGCAAAAAACACAATATCTTTTAATAGTTATGTAACTCAAGTCTTGTTAGACGAGACTATGGCTACAAGAGAATTAAAACTTGGACCAATGGAAATAAGACTGCTTTTCACACTCGAGGAAGAAGGCAAGTCGATCTTTAGAACAGATGATGCCAAGAGAATTTTACATTCTTCAGCCGCCTCTGTAAAAAACGTGCTTTACAGGTTGAGAAAGAAAGGCAGGATAGAAGAAATCGAACGCGGCAAGTATCTACTATTTCCTGCAAAGTCTGGTTACGAGGGAAAGTGGAGTGAGATGCCTTTTCTTATCGCATCAGAACTTGTGACGCCATACTACATTGGCTTCTGGTCTGCACTAAACTACTGGGGCATGACAGAGCAGGTGCCTAGTGTAACATTTGTTGTCACAACAAAAAGAAAGAAAAAGAAGAAACTTACATACGGCCCAATAAATTTCGAGTTTATCACACTTTCAAAAAAGAAGTTCTTTGGAATGATAGAAGAAAAAGTTGAAGGTGGAAAATTCAACATGTCATCTAGGGAAAAGACAGTTGTTGACTGTCTACTGTATCCGCAGTACTGCGGTGGCATTGATGAAGTGATCAAAGGAATATGGGAGGACCAGAACGAGCTTGATTTTGAAAAGATTTTGGATTATTCTAGGAAGATAGGAGTGGAGGTGGTCATGCGCAGGCTTGGCTACATACTGGACATGCTTGAAATTAAAAACGAGGTAGCAGACAAAATAGCAAGATCAAATCCAAAAGGGTTCATGTGGCTTGATCCAATCGGTTCAAAGAAGATTCTAGAGTACTCAAAGAAATATGGCCTCATCATAAACAGGACAAAGAAAGAGCTGACTAGCTGGATGGGATACTAGACATGATCAGCAAAGATGAACTAATGAGATTGGCTGGAAAACAAAAAATCAATCCGTCTCCTCTTGGAAAAGACTACGCACTTGGATGGCTTTTGTTTGGAATATCAAAAAGCTCTGTTGCAGACAGGCTAGTGCTCAAGGGAGGGACAGCACTTTCCAAAATTTACTTTCCTGAAGACTGGAGGCTCTCAGAAGATTTGGATTTTACTGTTACAGACAAAGAAATTGAATTAAAGTCTATAATTAATGCGCTTGAGAATGAAGTGCCAAAAATAGTTCAGAAGAAAAACGAAATGACAGTTGTTTTAAAAGATAGGCCTCACACCAACATAGGTTATCTCCAGAGCAGATTCCAGTACACAGGTTCGCTCGGAAAGGACACAATCAAGATCGAAATTTCAAAGGAGGGTGTGGTTGGAAAAATCAAGACTGAGACGGTTCCACGCGTCTTTGACTATCCGGCTTTCAAGGTATGTGTATATTCGCTGGAAGACATTTTGGCAGAAAAAATGCGCTCAATAATTCAGCGCACAAGAATCAGAGATTATTATGATGTATGGAGATTATTGAAAGTACGCAAGTTTGATAACAAGAAGGTCAAGGAACTATTTCTCAAAAAATGTGAAAGTAAAGTTCAGTTCACAAGCGTTGATCAATTCTTCCCTTCTGGCATATCTCAGATACTTGGACCTTATCTGCAAAGGGGACTGACTAGGTTAAGCAGGGAGCCACTGCCGCCAATAGAAGAAATTCTTAAAGAGCTAAAAGAGTTGTTGAATAAATTTTTCAAATAAATAATTACTTTGTTTCTCCACAGTCTTACCAAGATCAAAAGTACATAGAGAACAAAACCTAGACTGTTCTTGTGACCAGTCAAAAAGAAACAACCAGTATATGGATGGGAACTGCCAACTGCAATGAAAAAAGAGTTTCACGTAAAAAAGATACTAGAGTAGTTATGAATCTATCACATAAAATTTCCTTTGTTGCGATCTTCGTTGATAATTTGTCTGATCCTTTGTCTGGCCTTATCAGAAACACTGATGGTATCAAAGTACGTCATGTACCGTTCATTTTTTCTGTTCTTTTTCATGTAATTATTCAACCAGCTTGTTGCTAGCAAATGTACTTTGTAAGATGATTCGGAAATCTTTTGATAGGTATGCAAAATTTTGTAAATACTCTAGGACCTGAAACGCTATCTGAATATGCTAAAAAGATCATATCTTCTGGAAATAATACATCCACGATTTCAAGACTCTAATGAATTTTAAAATTTTCTTAAGAGCAGCTGCCTCCTTGGTTCCTATCGAGTCAAAAGAAGAGAACATCAAGTTTGATGAATCAGGCATAATCTGGTATTGCTATACTGGGACTCATTGCAGCCTTTGTGCTATGGAGAGAATCAAAAATAATTCTCAGATGACTAGGATTTTCTGCCATTGACTGAACTACTACCCCTCCCACCTAGTATGGTACCAACTAAGGACTTGTATATTTCATGTAACAATAATTCTCTAGTAAGGAATTATCATGACATAAAGTATAATATTTATATATTTCATGTAACGATAATTCTCTAGTAAGGAATCATCATGACACAAAGTATAAGCTTGGGGCCTCAAGAAAACAGGCTTCTCCTCGCATTGGCAGAGAAAGGAATTAGCGTATTTAGTTTTGATGAGGCAAAGGACATCCTACAAACCTCCAACCCCTCAGTAAGGCATGTCCTCATGGATTTGACAAGAAAAGGCAGGCTGCAACGAATCCAAAGAGGCAAGTATCTGTTAGTTCCCGAAAAGGCAGGCAGGGAGCTATACTGGGCCGAATCACCATGGGTCATAGTTCCACACCTGATTGATGTCTATTATGTTGGATTTTGGACAGCTATGAACTATTGGGGAATGACAGAACAAATCCCTTACACAGTTTTTGTAGCAACAACAAAAAGAAAACGTAATCTGAAATTTGGAAATCAAAAATTTGAATTTGTGACCCTGTCGAAGAAAAAATTCTTTGGGTTTGTTGAGCAAAAAGCAAGTAAAACAGAAACTTTCAACATTTCTTCCAAAGAAAAAACAATTGCTGATGGTTTAATGCATCCGCAATATTGTGGTGGGATACCGGAGGTCGCAAAGGCAATGTGGAATGCTAGAGATGATGTAAACTGGTCAACATTGTTAGAGATGTCAAAGAGAGTTGGAGTAAGTGTAGTTTTGAGAAGGTTAGGATACATTCTAAATATTTTAGAGATGGAACAAGACATTGCAAATGAGCTAAAAAACACCTTCAATGGTTATCACTTTCTTGATCCTAACGCGATAAAAGAAAGAATTGATTATTCTAAAGAATATGGGCTAATTATTAACAGAAGCAAGAACCATTTATTGGGTTGGAGGGATTACTGATGGATGATGAAATGATACGAAGATTAGCTGCAAAAGAAAAAGTTCCAATAGGAACAATCGAAAAGGATTATGCAGTTACAAGTATTCTTTCTCTAATTTCACAATTCCCAAAGATTTACAAAATGGTGTTCAAAGGAGGCACTGCACTAAAAAAAGTTCATTTTAATGATTTCAGATTTTCAGAGGACATTGATTTTACATGCTTGGAAGATGTATCAGAAGAGTTGTATTCTCTACTAGACAGCAAAAAAGGTAGTCTGGATTTTACTGTCACTGATATTAAAAAAGAGACTACCATAGGAAACAGCAAAAAGTTTACGGTAAAATACAACGGATTTAACAATTATCCAAACAATGTAAGAGTTGATTTGAGTTTAAGAGAAAAGGTACAAAATGAATCTAGCAGTCTTGAGGTCTTGCACAATTATAGTAAAATTCCAACTTTTATCATTCCATCAATGACAGTAGAAGAAATAATGGCTGAAAAGGTTAGGGCAGTGATTTATTCTGGTGCACCGCGTCATCTTCATGATCTAAACTACCTTTTTGCTAAACGAATATCGTTAAATCCTGAGCTGGTCAGAACTAAAATCAGTCTTTATGGTGAAGATTTCAGCATAGAAAAGTTCCGTAAAAGCATAGAAGAAATGGAAAAAGAATGGATTAAAGACCTGAGTCGACTATTACCACAAGATCCGCCACCATTTAACAAAGTTTCTAGCAATGTTTTACAAAAAATATCAGAGATAATGCAATAATAGGTTCTATTAACTTGTCAGGGTTACATTATAACCTGCCTGTTTTAAATTATAAAAAAGTAGAAATATCAGGTTACAAATGGCAATAAAATCAATTAAACAAAATTTTACACCAAACCAAGACTTGCAACTGCTAATGGAAACATTCAAGGATATGGTAAACCATTGTATCCGTATAGGTCTGCAAAACAATTGTTCTACACTGAAACGATTATCATTGCTTGCATATCACACACTTGATGAATATCAGATTCAGTCAAAATACAAACTTACTGCGATATCACAGGCATGTGGAAGGCTTGCACAAATGAAAAGAGACTGTAAAAAAGGCAGGAATGTAAAATCACCTTTTGTCAAAAAACCATATCTTGTTTCATGTTATGGTTTTAGAATAAACAGAATGTTGTTATCGTTTCCAGTATCAAACAGGCAGTATGCAAATGTCTTGTTGAATAACCATACAGTATCAAAACTATCAGAAGATATAGTAGAACCAAGATCGTTTACAATAACATCAAACTCGCTGTCAATCTCTGTCAGAAAAGACGTACAGGAAATAAAACCAGAATCAGTTATTGGAATAGACAGGAATCTGCGAAATGTTACAATATCCACACCAGAGCAAGCCATCATGTACAGGACAAACAAGATACTATCAATCAAGGAAAATACGATGCATGTCATATCATCATTTAGACGAAATGACAAGAGGGTGAAAAAAAGATTCTACAATCAGAAAAGAAACAGGCAAGCAAGGCGAGTTCAGCAGTTCCTTCACAAAATATCAAAGGATATTGTACGAAGAGCTGTACAGTCAAAATCAATGATAGTCTTTGAAGATTTGAAGGGAATCAGGAAACTTTACAGGAAAGGCAACGGTCAAGGCAAAAACTATCGTAGAAAATTAAACTCATGGTCTTTTTATGAACTGCAAAGACAGATTGAATACAAGGCAAGATGGGAAGGCATCCAAGTTCGGTTTGTCAACCCAAGACGCACAAGCATGCTCTGTCCGATATGCGGAGGGAGACTCCAAGAGGACAGGCAGAACCGCAGAAAAGTGTTGTGCATTAATTGTAGCAAAGTAATGGATCGTGATGTTGTTGCATCCATGAACGTTGCATACAAGGGGTGGGCTAGGTTTATCCATCCTGGAGGGCCTCCAGAGGAAGCTGTGAAGAGGAACGTGGAAAAGCCACTAATCCTTCGAGTCGATGGAAGCAAGTTACTATCGGTTCGTAACTCCCGATAAGTTAACAGAACCACTAAAATTCAAGCAAAACAGAACCATACAGAAGCTATCTTAAAGCAAAAATTACATCATGCGATCAAAAAAATATACAAAGTCCTAGCCTGAAATAAAAATTACATAAAATTGAGCATAAACAAGGACAAAATGTCCATTAGCCTTATATACTAATTTCTGAACAAAAACGACAATAACATGAAAAATGAAATTGTAAGGAAACTAACTAGTCTTACTTTAATGACAATTATGTTCGCAGGTGGACTGACATTTGCAATCCCTGGCGTAATGCCAGAGGCAAGTGCAGCCCACAACCCAAACTTGTTCATATCTGCTGAAAACCCGGTCTCATCAAACACTGTTTCAGGTCCGATGGTAGTTGAGATAGTTGTTACTGATCCCAATATATCACGAACAGGTGAGGCTCAAGGTGAGCCAAGGATTACAGTAAACGGTCAAAACGTTAGAATGGCTCAGGCATCAACTGGATCATGGTATGCATATATTGCTGACAGAGCACAAGCTCTAAAAGCAGACTCTATAAACGCAGGCGAAGGACCTGGTGGTCAAGGCCTTGACTTTGGTACGTTTTGTTCGGCTGCCAGTGCAGGAAGAATAGTAAAAGGCGCTGCTGACACTCAGTTCTTTGTTTCAACTAAAGGCATTGCATTCCCAACAGCACTTAAGGATGGTACCGTTGTATTAGGTACAAACGGAACACTTGCAGCTCCAGCTATAACTGCTGACTGTGCTACTGGTTTTGACACCTTTGGTGTTGATAAAAATAATGTAGTCAGAAAGTTCAGAACGCTTAATACCGGTGAGCCTGGAGGTGATGGTGGAGCAGGTCAGATTGGCGTCAATGCCACTGCTTGGCCATTTATCCAGCTATACGACTTTGTAGACAAGGGCAACATTGTAATCACTTATCATACAAGTCCTGTTCAAACAACGACCTTGAATTTTGATAGTACAATGAAAGGCGTTAGCTTTAGCACGGATAGGCAAAACTATCCACAAAATGCACATGTACATCTTACAGTTACTGACATGCAGCTAAACGTTGACCCAACAGATAATGATGTGTGGACATGGGCTGTAAACGGTACCCAGCTATTCTATCAGCTATTCAACTTTGATGCAAAGACAGATACAACGTTTGTTGCACAAAACAACATAATTCCGAGATTAGGCAACTTGATGTTTGATGACAACGGCGTATTGATAATAAACCCACAAGTAAGTGGCGCAGTTGATGTTCTTAGATTTGTGAACAACACAGATTCATCTGCAAACTCAGATAATCTAGATACTCTAGCTGGCAACACTGGATTCTTCTTTACAACACTGGTAGAAACAAATCCAAACACTGGTATTTTCAGATCATCTGATACTCCAAACGACTCTACCATAAGACTTACTGCCGATGCAGCTAGGGGAACATCTGGTTCGATTAGCTATGACGACTCGGCAAGATCAATTATTGCTTCCCTCTTCTTTGGAACAATAACAATGGATGCATCAGCAGTAGGCAACGAATGGAATTCTGGTGAGGAACTACCTGTAATACTGGTAGACCAAGATCAAAACCTCAACTCACTTGTAGAAGAGGATCTACTCATAACTGATGCTACAAGAATTTGGCCATCAATCAGAATTGGTGATCCAATCACGCTTGCAAGTCTAAACACAACTGATATTGGTGCTGGATTTCTCAACGCGTTTGATCCTGGTGAGCCAGGAGATGCAAATGATAGTACTAAATCATTTGATAACCAAGCCGTTGATTTATTTAGCGATGTGGCAAAACTCACATTAGCAGATGCTACTGACGTACATGGAACCGATGCACTCGTATTCAGACTGAGTACCACTGTTGATGAACTTTCCCAATTCCTTGAGAGTGGATTCAGAGAAGGATCAGATGTACGTCAAAGGGGAGTATTCCACTATCTTCACTATGACCTAAGATCATTTGATACGCTAGATGGCAGCGACATATCCATTACTATTTATAACGCCACTCACGGAGGAGATGTTCACATAGCTCTAATAACTACTAATGCGACTTTGGTGCCAGCCGCCGAATTTACAAGGGCAGAAACTCTGACATCACTTAACGGTATAGTAGACATTACAAATGATGTCGATGATGCGTATGACTTTGGTGATGTGGCTGCGGCTATCCTAGCGCGAGCAATACAAGTCAACTTTACATTTACAAATGTGCCAGCTGATGCCGAGATTGAAGCAGGTAAAAACTACACAGCAGTAGTTGACTTCTTCAGGTTTGGCATGTCAGGTGATGGCGATAACGCAGACGACAGGTTCAACGATGCCATCTACAGGATGGAGCTTGCAGAGGAAGGAGAAAACACAGGCACGTTTACTGGTTCAGTAGAGTATATCATGCTCAACCAGATCAACGTCAACACAACAGCTACCTACCTTAGCATCACGGCAATTGACGATAGTGTAACCATAATCGCACATGAGGACTTGACCGAAGAGGATGCAGTAAGAGTTGACTATAACGATAAAGGCGCCGATGGCGTGGTAACAGCTATTGCAGCCCAGCAAGATGCGCCAACACACTCTGGAGTTGTAAGCTTTGACTTTGATGGCTACAAGATTGCCGATACTGTAACCGTAACGGTTGTAGACCAAGACATAAACGTCGACTCTGAGCTAATCGATATCTATTCAGTCATTACCACAGCAGGTGATGCTGCACGAGATATGGTAGCACTGTTTGGCGGTGAAGGAGCAGGCTATGGTTCAAACACAAAAGGCGAGCCATTTGCAAAACTGCTCAACATTGAATTTGACGGCAACAACTGGTCTGACGTTGGTTGTGGAGTCTTTACTGGCGACAGAAGCCTTAGCGCAGCAGGTTTCACTCTAATTGAAACCGGTACTGCAACAGGAACCTTCAAAGGCGACTTCCAGATTCCATCACGTTTCTGTGATGGAACAAGCTTCGTAAGTACCACAGGCAAGGATATAGGAGTCAACTATGTTGACTTTAGAGATGCCTCTGGCCAGATAATCGAGATAGGAGACTCGGCAACAATTCGAGCCAACACAGGCACTGTAAGCCTTGACAGGACAGTATATCCTGTTCCATGGGGTACATTTGCTAACTATCCAGAAGTTACTTTCCCAAGTAGTGGAGAGCCTGGCGGTAGATCAATATTCCCAATACATGCTACAGGTATTACTGGTGCAATAGATGCGGCCACAGAAGCACTTCAAGACGGTCGTACATTAGTACACATACGAATTAACGATCCAGACTTTAATCTCAACCCGATGGGTTCTGACAACATAGCAGAAGCTAGGGCTGCTGACAATCCCGATGGCGGCGACCATGGTCCGCTAAAGATCATGGTTGTGCGTGGAACTGACACAGCTCTACTTGCAACCGCTGGCGGTCCAGCTGCAATAACAGGTGTTATCACAAATAGCGCTACTATTGTAAATGCTGATGGTTCAACTGCTATAACGAGAACACGAGAGCTAGGCCCAATAAGCGAGGTTGCACCTGATGCAGGCGTATTTGAGGTCTCACTTGCCGTCAGATTCACTGATGGTCCACAAAGTGAGAGATGTGGAACAAACCCAACAAGATGGACATCCACTATCAATAACCAATTAACAGATGACCAGAGCAATAGATTCAAGACAGCTGCAACTGCTAATACTGCAAATGGAGAATTCGCAGACAATGGAAAGAACTGTATCCTACAGGGTGATATTCTCACAGTAGAATACCTTGACCCAACAGATGCTTCAGGCAACCCACGAACAGCAACTGATTCAGCTACATTTGACCTAAGAAACGGCGTGTTACAGTCAGACAAGTCTGTCTATATCATTGGTTCAGATATGATCTTGACCTTAATTGAGCCAGACTTTGACCGTGACAGCAAGACTGCAGAAACCTACACTCTTAACCTGATCGAATGGGACTCTGATGCAGACACTGTAGTTATCGGAGGATCACTAGCAGACTTTGATCCAGAACCATCCGCACTTAGGGAGACAGGCTCCAGCACTGGAATATTCCAGGTTGTAGTTGAAATCCCAAGTGACCTTGGCGGAACAAAGCTGAACAGAGGTGAGAGAATCGATCTAGAGTATACTGACTGGGGTCCATCAGGAGCCAGGTTTGTAGGCCAAGATGACCAAGACATCAAACTAACGGTATTCACATCCAACTTTGGCGCAACAGTTGAGCTAGACCAAAAAGTCTACACATGGACTGACAAGGTCTATATCACAATTATTGCACCAGACCACAACTTTGATTCCAATCTAGTAGACGACATAGGCACAGACAGAGACAACAGGGTTATAGTCCAGACAAGAACGGCAAGAATCGACAACTATAGACTTGCTGAGACAGGTACGGATACAGGCATCTTCACAGGTGAGGTAATCCTAGCCGGCTTCCAGCATGACGCTGATGGCGATGGAAACGATGACATCACAGAATCTGCTGTCCAAACAGGTGATGGACCAACTGATGGCAAACTATCTGCAAGAAACACAGACGGTATTACTATAGCATTCGAGTTTAACGAGGATGAGACAGTAGTAGGATCTGCGTTGGTCAGATGGAACATTGGTGAGGTCAGCTGGCTTGAGTCAAGCTATCCTGCAAGCAGCAACGGCGTAGTCCGTATAGTTGACCCAGACATGAACCTCAACCCAGAGGCAATTGACAACTTTAGAGTCAATGTCTGGTCAGATTCTGACGCAGGCGGTATCTCACTTGTAGTAACTGAGACAAACGAGGCAACTGGCATATTTGAGGGAACAGTGTTCTTCACAATAACTGATCCTTCATCAGGCCACAGACTACGAGTCTCAGAAGGTGATACAATAACTGCCGAATACAAAGACAACACACTACCTGCCCCATACACAGTAGCAGACGAGCTTGAAATCACTGGAACCTCGATAATCGGAACAATTGTGCCACCTCTTGAGCGTGCACCAGCATCGAATGCAAGAGTGGTTGATGCCTTTGGCAACGCACTAACAGCAGTTAGAGTAGACCAACAGGTACAGATTGCAGCCGACCTATCAAACGGCCAGGACAGAGATCAAAAGTTTGCATACTTGGTACAGGTTCAGGACGCAAGTGGAGTCACAGTCTCACTAGCATGGATTACAGGAACACTGACTGCTGGACAGCAATTTAGCCCAGCACTGTCATGGATACCTGACGCACCAGGATCATACACAGCAACTGTGTTTGTCTGGGAGTCAGTTGATAATCCAACCGCACTATCACCAACCGTAACGACAACAATTAACGTAAGTTAAGACTAGAAATAAAACACAATTTCCCCTTTTTTCTTTTTTAGCAAGCCATAACGAAAGGTTATCTCGGATCATTTCAGAACCAATATCTATGGGTTTAGTGCCAAAAAAATCAAGTTGAAACCACAAATTATTATTGTCTTCTTGCTGTCGCTGATTCTAGTACCACTTGAAAGTTTTGCCGAGCAATTAGACATCTTTACTGACAACGTGATATACACTGATAACCAGCCTCTCTTTGTATATGGCAAGGCCCTGCCAAACGAAAATCTAATCATTAGAATGTTTGCACCAGATGGAACCATTGCAAAATTCGAACAGATAGTTACAACTTCTGACGGCTCATTTAACATGGTACTGTTGACATGGCCCACATCATCAACAATTTTTCCATACGGTACCTATACCGTTGAGGCAATATCTACTGTGCAAACCGGCCTTTCAAAAAAAATTGATGTCAAATTTAGCTCAACAACTGATCTGGTAGGTGTTCCAGTAGAGCGTATGGTAAATACGCTTGTGTTTGCACCAGAGACTGCAGCAGTAAATAATCCGGTTAGGATTTTTGTCCAGGTTACAAGTGACGGCCTCCTAGTAGGTGGTCAGCCAAACGAACTACTTCAAACATCACACGTACATCTTCCTTCAGGCCAAGTTCAAAGCCTTACAACATCATTTAACATACTGCATCAGGGACTTTATTTTGTAGATTACACGCCAGAACAAAAAGGGACGTATGTTTTTCATATTGTCGCATTTACACAAGGAACAATATCGCATGGCTCTGCAGCTACGCTTGTCCTAAGCCAGGACATAGGCGGTGTATCAGAGCAAATCATAAACCTTAACTCGATTTTGGATGAAACATCAACTGAGCTTGAAAACCTAAAATCAGAAATTGAAGGATTCGGATCTACCCTAAAGCGTGCAAGTGACAATGTGGATGCCAGCGTATCATCGATTTCCAAGTCTGTAACAAACATTGAGGAGGCATCAGTACAGCTAAACTCTTTGCTGTTTCCAATAGTTGCTTCGATTGCAATAATAGTGGCACTTCAAATTGTAATAATTGCAAGAAGAAGATAGACGGTTCTGCTATCTTATCATGGGCTAATATTATAAGATAACAGAACCAGAGAAACAGTCAAGCCTGAAAACTTTATTTACTGACATGAACCTATATAGGACAGAATCGGTGTGGATGGGATTTGAACCCATGGGTTCCCCTCTGTCCTAGAGAACAACCTGTCATCAGCAGGTCGCAGTAGACCAAGCTGTGCCACCACACCAATTTTCTTTAATTCAAACTAGCGTAAAAAGTTTTTTTTAAACAACATAAAACAAGTATTACTCTTCAGGCAAGTTCCTAGTTACTCTGACACCACAACACTTACCTATAATGAGTAACAAAACAATTACAACCAACTAGAATAATTTTAAACAAAATACAATTGCCTGGATGTGTAGTACATGATGGAAACACCACTAATCCTCAGAGTCGATGGAAGTCAGTTAAAGCTTGTCGGTTAGAAACTCCCTACAAGTTAGCATCAACCACAGAACCAGATAGGCTATTATTATAACTGCGACATTTCAAATTATACCCATGAAGACATTTTTAATATTACTAATTTCGTTTAGCATGTTTCTAGCCGGCGACTCTTATGGTTTTCTGGGAGGGGATCTGCCACAACACTCCTCATTTTCTCCTGAAAGCATAACATTTGATCTTGAATCAGCCATTATGCAGACACCTAACTTTGATGGCCAGCATTCAATCAAAAGATATCTGATATTTGGCTCAGAACTTATGCAAGACTATGAAAAAAATCTTCTTTATACGGTAAATTCACATAATGGATTTTTTTCAGTAGGCGTCTTACAAGAAAATGAGGCAGCTTCCCTCAAAGAAAAGGGATATTATGTTTTAGAAGATTTTTTACTAGATTTTCATTTGCAACAAAATAAGCAAGAAAAGGCTGGGGAAATCTCAAGGCTAGGAAAAATTCTAGGCTTGGACGATGTCCACCAAAATTTTGGTTATACTGGAAAAGGGATAAAAATTGCAGTAGTTGATACAGGAGTTGACTTTTCAAATCCTGATATTGGTCACTCATTGGCAAGAGATGAAAACAACCACCCAATAATGCTTGATGCTGATGGCCAGGGAATTGTTTTGACTAATGCTACCTTCATAGCCAATATTGATCAATATGGAGTTTTACGAAATTATACAAAACCACTCCCTGAAAACGTGACCTCATCTGTCTACATCAAAAGAGAAGGTGTTTTTCTTGACATCGCAAAAAAAGGCAACGGCACAGCCATTCCAGTTTATAATTCATTTTTCCCACTGGCAGGAAACTCGCCTGTTTTTAATGGGACGTTGACTGATGATTGGAAGATTGGCAGAAATAATCGCGATTACATCAGCTCTAAGAGTGGATTATACCATCTAGGTGTAATATATCAAGGACTGCTTCAAGATCGAACTATACGAGTACAGGTTGTTCCAGTATTGGTTGTAGATTCAAAACTGCCAGGTGTTTACGATACAATAATACCTGACATGTCTACCTCGTGGGAAGACTTTACCAGATTTGATTTAAAATCAAATCAAAAACCAAAATATGATTTTGATTTTACAGATGAAACGCCAATAAGACTTGGTGAAGGAAAAGAATTTCTTGTCTACGATTTTAACAAGGATGGAAAACTTGATTACAGTGCAGGAACGGTAGGTGCAAGAGTAGTTGACATCTATGGCGTAATCCAAAATAAATCACAAATAGATAAGACGATTGGTGCAATAAATGGAACTTTACTCCCAGCTTTAGATCCAAAAGGCAAATTTTTTGGTGTCATGTCAGATTTCATTGGACATGGCACTGCTAGTACAGCATCAATAGCATCAAAAGGAGTTTTACAGTATGATATTTACAACAACACTAAAAAATATACAATAAAAGGTGTTGCACCTGATGCAAAGATCATTCCTGTAAAAGCGTTATGGTTTGGCGATGCAGCTTATGCATGGTTGTGGGTCTCAGGATTTGACAATGAAGAAAGCAGATGGACATTTGCAGGAAAACCACGAGCTGATATAATTTCTAATAGCTGGGGGGTTGCAAACTTTCCATCAGTACAGTCAGCCCCGGGGATGGACATTCTTTCATTAATTTTGAATGTGTTAGCTACTCCAAAGTCGCTTGATGAGAGATATCCTGGCGTTACAATTGTAACAAGTGCTGGAAATTCAGGACATGGCTATGGAACGCTTGGTCTGCCAAACGCAGCATCATATGGAATTACGGTAGGGGCAACAACTAACAATGTCTTTGTAGGATATGGACCATTCAAAGGGCAGCCTAGATTTGGTAATACAACTAGCCATTTCAATGAGATTGTTGATTTTTCAAGCAGAGGTCCTGGCATTATCGGAGATCCAAAACCTGACCTGATGAGCATGGGTGCCTATGGTTTTACGCCATCATCTGTGACAAAAGCAAAAAAGGACTCTAAACAAGAGCCTTTCTCACTTTTTGGTGGAACAAGCATGTCAGCACCTCTTGTTTCAGGAATTGCGGCTTTGTTGATGCAAGCCTTGAATGAAAAATCCGAAAGCTACGATCCCTTTAGAATCAAAAATATTTTGATGTCAACTGCAACTGACCTGCAAAATGATGCCTTTACACAGGGAGCAGGTCTGGTAAGTGCTACTAATGCAGTCAACTTTGTAAAAGGCGACCAAGGAGTGTTTGTAGTTTACAACAACTCTACTTTTTCTAATATTAAAAAAATTCTTGATAATCCAATTGACAAACTAGATTCAACTGTATTAGGTATTGACAGTCTCAAAATACCAGAAGAAAGCTACCCACAAGCTAACTGGTTTGCAGGTCATTTGCTACCAGGGGAGAGGACTACAGCTACATTTACAATAGAAAACCCATCTGATGAAAAACTGAAAATCACAATAAAACCACAAACACTCAAACTAATTAAACAAAGTCAGTTTAACGGTACAACTGAGGTCCGTCTGCGAGATTCCATATTAAATAAAACAGACTCTTACATACCAAATTATGTTCGACTAGATGGGATAAAAGAACACAACAATCAAACTTCAAACTTTGAAACAAATCCCATACCTGATGACGCCTCATTAATGGTACTAAATGTTAATTTTCCATTCAACGAGTTTATGAACAAAACTGACAAGATTTATGCCAACGATCTAAGGATATCATCGCTTTATCTATATGATTGGAATGACAAAAACAATAACACAACAATTGAAAGTGATGAGTTATCGATGATAAACAGAGGTGGATCGTGGGGAACCGTCCAAGAAATCCGTGTTTCACAACCAAAATCAAAATTTGCCGACACACCAGTGATCGGAATTTATCCAGTGCCAACTAGGTTTTCCTACTGGTTTGGTGATACAAAACAAAACTCTACCTCAATGAATTATGAATCATCTATAAGTTATTATAAAAAAGACTATTGGAATTTAATTTGGACAAATACTTCAGTTGAAGTTGATGCTAAAAACTCCACTAACCTAAGTGCAACTATTGTAGTGCCACAAGATCAGCAACCAGGAATATATCAAGGATTTTTAACATTTGAAGGAGAGGAACATACAGTAAACGTCCCAGTATCATATGTAATCAAGAAAAAAGTAGAAAAAGACAAACTTGTTGTTGTCAAAGGAACACAAAGCGATGATGTCCTTTACGGTAATGGGTATGTAAAAGGTGCGTTTGATATGGTAAACAGGTACTTGGCAGGAGATTGGCGGCAATATCATTTTGAAGTCGATGATAAGAAAATAAACACAGCGGCTATTGAAATCTCGTGGAAAAGCCATGATTCGAACCTTGCAGCATTTGTATTTGATCCTACAGGAAGGATAGTCCAGACAAATGTTCCATCAGGCGTCTTTGGCCACTTTCTTGGGTGGCCCTCAATTGACTGGCTTGGTACTACATCATTTAGTCAGGGCGGTGGTTTCTTTCCTGTAAAAAATAAGGATAACACATCAACTGTCCTCTATGCTCCAATAAACCAAACCGGAACATATACGCTGATGGTTCACTCTACTTTGTTTGATGGAAAAACTATCACAGAACCGATTAATGTCTCTGCGCGATTTACTACAATCATTCCAGATGATAAGGAGCCTGAAATAATATTGTTAATCCCAGAAAGTATAAACAAAACCTTTGTCATTTCTCCTAAAATAATAGACGAAAATCTTGATTTTGTGAAATACTATCTCAACAACAGAGAAATCCAGCTAAACTCCACTACCAACTCTATTGATTCTGAGTTACTTACAGATGGAAAACACGAACTAAAAATATTTGCAAGCGATATTGTAGGAAATGATGTCACAAAAACATTTAGCTTTAACATAGTTTCAGAGTTGCCACCAGCTACTGCTGTCCCATCTGATACTGTTGCAGTTGAACAAGAAAAACAAAAAGATCAAAATTATCTAATAATTGGTATTGCAATAGGAATTGCGATCGGAGCGACGTCAATAATTTTAGCTACAAAAAAGATTAGAGCGTCACCAAAACCTGAACAAGGTTTATAAGCGATTTGGCAAGTACGTGAGCTTGCATGTCTGGGCAGGATAGTCAACAAAGTAATGCGCTATCCAGAAGAGATTTCCTTAAACTATTAGGTGCTGCAGGAACGGCTTTAGCATTTACTCCCTTTGTGCCGTGGGGAAATTTCATGCCAAATCCATCTAGTGCCAATCTGGAAAAAGTACCAGCAATTTTGCCTGACGGAACGCAGGCAAATCTTAACACATTTCCAGTAAATCATGCCGAGATTGTCACATATCCAAAGACAGGAGATGAGGTTCTTGATGAAGAGGCATTTCGAAAATGGCAGTTTATACGACTCCCTGTAGAGCTTGGTGGTGATAAAAAAGATGTAAGTGCATTTAGAGTTTACAGCATGGTCTGTCTTCATCTGTGGTGTTTATGGAAATACTGGCCAGAGGAGGGAAGAAAACGAGGCGAATGTCCATGCCATGGAAGCATGTATGACCCACTAACAGGTACAGCATTTTTAGGCCCTGCTTCTTTGCAAGCTCCTCCATCAAATACTCTTCCAAAACTTGATCTTGAAGCAGACAGTAATGGATTTCTCTTTATTTCTCCTCCAATGTGGGGAGTAAACGCAAATGGTGTAGTAGGATATGGCCGTTTCGTTAAGTAGAAGAACTGGCGCAGTGGCGTTTTTTTACTGGATGTGGGATGGTCTAGAGCGAACTATTTTTACTGGAATAAAGTTTTCATTTCCTGCCAGATTTGTAAGCCCGTTTGGATTTTTAGGCATGTTAACTTTCATTACATTTGTAATTTTGGGCATATCAGGGGCACTGCTGATGTTCTATTACGAACCAATAATCACACGAGCATGGGATAGTGTACAATTCATAAACGATGATGTGCCGTTTGGTTTTCACATCAGAAACATCCACTATCATGGCTCAAACGCAATGGTTCTATTGGCCATACTACACATGTATTACCAATACTTTAGCGGAAGATACAAAATTAGAAACGAGATCCTCTGGGTAACCGGAGTCATTTTAGGTACTGTAACAATTCTTGAAGCATTCACAGGCTATGACGTAATCTTTAGCGAGAGGGCCGAACTAGCTATAAGCATTGCTGCATCGTTGACAAACTCTATACCGGTTATGGGGCCAACTATACGTGAAGCAATGTTTGGCAGCGGCTTTCATGACTTTGTCCTGCGATTCTATGCTCAACATGTGTTCATTTTGCCACTTGTTATGCTAGGTTTAATGGCTGTCCACTTTCCAAGATTTTTGGTTTTTGATGTTCCTATGGTAATGGCAATTTCAGGCGCGATTCTCATAACAGGTGGCGTATTTCCAGTCGATTTAGGATTCAAGTTTGAGCCTACTGTACCTCCTGGTATTACCGTGCCAGAATGGTACCTGACTGGACTCTATGCGTTTCTTAGAACACAATACGACAAATTTGTAACTGGAGTGCTTTGGCCAGGCTTGTTTATTCTGTCATTATTGCTGATCCCTTTCATAGATAGATACAAAAAGTTCTCATGGAAGGATAGGCCAATAATAACGGCAATTGGAATAACAGGAATCTCACAAATCATGGTAACTACATACTGGGGATTCTATATCCCGCCTGACACAACATTGCCTCTAGTTGAACGACTAGTCATAGATCCTGTATTTCTTTATCTTGTCATGATTCTACTAGTGCCGCTAAGCTTTGGTTTTAGCTATATGATGATAAAACTTGCCAAAGAAGCAGAAAGAAAAGCAAAGCTTGCAAAAGAGAAAGGACCAAAGAAGGTAGCAGAAATCAATCTTTCACAAAAGTGGATAAACTGGGTTATTATAGCATTAATCGGATTTCTAGTATTTCTCAACATTGCAACTTACAACGCAGTACTTACAGGAATGAAAAACATATCGCTTTTCCTAACTGGATTAATCCTGATAGTATTTGCAGGCCTGTTCCATGTTTACAGATATGGAATGAATGAGGCAAAGAAACCTATCCCGCCACCGCCAACTATTTCACGAGAAAAACCAAAAGCAGTAGAGGAAAAACCAACCACCAGCGGCATGCTTCCACCTAAAACTTCTGAAGACAAACCACTTGAAATTCCACAAGAAACAGTAACGCCTCAGATCAAAGCTGATTCATTAAATCAAGTGAACAAAGATAGAACTATTGGTACATCTGATCTATCAAAGCCATAAGCAAAAAATTATTTTTAGAAATTAAAGAAGCTTTATAAGACTTTTAAAAAGCAACCAAAATCGTTGAGTAAACTAACCACAAGCCATGCATATGGCATTGGAATCATTACCATCATTGTAGGCGCTTCTGCAGGTCTTGTCTATTACCAAATGTTTTATCTGCCTGAATCTCTAGCAAGGCCTTCGGTTTCACATGAAATTCTTGAACCTGTGTCAACTACAAATATAGAAATGATTCTTGGCTCTGCAAATCAAAATCAACAAGACAATTTCATACCAAAGATAGTCAACATACAACTTGGCATTGATAATCATGTTATTTGGATTAACGTAGATGATGTTGCCCATACTGTTACTCCTGACGAACACGGAATAGAAGATTCGTACAGTGGAAGATTTGGCTCTACTGGTGTAATAATGCCAGGACAGATCTATGAATTTCTATTTACCGAGCCAAACGAAATTCCGTATCATTGTGAACCTCATCCTTGGATGAAAGGAACTCTTATTATTACAAAGCAAAGATTCTAAGCTAAAAATTTAGCAAACACAACATCGCTTTCAATTTCCTTATGCTGTTCTATAATGGATGCGCGGAATTTTACGTCATGTTTTTCTTTTGGTTCAAATTCGATAGATATAGTAAATTCTGCTTTATTGTCAGGCATACTGTCTTTACTTATAAATAACCTTGAAACATTTTGGGAAATTTTTTTTCCGTTATACGATCTGTATACTATTAGTTCGTTTGATCCAATTATCTGAGTGTTTACTACAACACCATCATATCTGCCTAGATAATTCACAGTTATGTGGCCTTTTACTTCAGAATGAGGCCGAATAATTGTATCATTTAATTTTAATTCGATATCTTTCAACACTTGTTACATTATTTCTGAAAATAATAATTTATTTGATGGCAGACCAGAGGGAACCGCTGCGATTCCGTGCAAATTTTGATTCCACCATACCTGCAACAAGGCAGCTTTAAAGTTTTCTAAAAAATAGAAGCAATCAGAGGATTTACAACATCGCTTTCTGATTTTTCATTACCTAATTTTATATAACAAACAAGCTAAACTACGTCATGGGAGAAGAACGAAAATTCACCGTTCGAGCTACAAAAGACCCAACTGGAGGATATTCTGGCAGATGTCTTGAGCTTCCTGCAGCAATAAGTGAAGGCGAAACCATAGAAGAGCTAATGGCAAACATGAAAGAGGTAATTCAGCTTGTCTTAGAATCAATCGAAAAAGATTGCCCGCCAGATGAGAAAATAGTTGTAACTATCCCAACATGAGTTTAAGGAATCACAACTGGCGTGAAGTTCTAAAAGTTTTAACGAAATTTGGTTATGCTTTAGATAGACAGCGTGGAAGCTAGCTAGAACAAAGTACCAATAGATATTTCAGCTTGTAAGCCAAAATTAGTATCACGATTTAATATGCTAAGAAATTTTGAGGCTAATTCTCCGAAGTCAACTTTTTTATCGTGGCGCGAAATGTCGAAAAACAGTAAGTTTTATCTTGTAAAAAATCGATTTTTTACATTAAATGAAAGAAAGGTTATATTTGACGATCAGGCATGATCGATCTCGGTGAGTTATGCGATATAAGAAACCTTCCCCACTAGATTTGGCCTTAAAAAAGCCATACGCAAGTGAACCATGCATAGCAATAGCGAAGGTCCTCTCCGACGGGTCAGAACGTAGTCAAGATGAGATAGGAAAACTGACCGAGCTGCGAGAACGAGATGTGGTATCAGGACTGATCAATCTGGAAAAAAGAGCTAAGGTTGTAATGAGCCGCCCGCTGATAAAATCAGACTACGTCAAAAAAGGAGAGGAAGTGCTTGTCGTATACAAATTTAGACCAAAATATCTGCAAGAGCTACAGAAAAAACAAGACAAGTATCTCGCATAGTTTGATTCAATTTTCAAAACCTTTTTGAAGAGTTGCACATTAGGTTTCATGCTTGGTGTGGCTTTCCTTATTCAAAGATATACTCGGACGAATGGAAGCAAATATTGATGAATGCGTTATCAAGGAACTTCCCGAGGATAAGTCAAAACCAGAGAGTATCGTTGTGAGTGTTACTAATCTTATATTCGACGACATACCTACCTTAATCTCAAATGTTCAGTTTGAGCTCATGGTTGGCGAAAAATCAAGTCTTCATTCTCGTCAAAAAATAATTCCAAGCAAAAAATGTCCTGCTAATAGCTTTATTCACGAATAGGCCTTCTCGAAAAGAAGCTGGAAAGATGCTGTAAAGAGTTCGACAAGGCAAAGAAGAACATAGTAGATTCGAAATAATTACAGCCTTTAGAAAGAATAGCACTCAGGTTGAACAATTAACCGCCTTTATCCTCTCTAAAATTCAGAAAATAATTTTTTGTGTAGCCCTAATCTGATTTATCTAGAACATAAGTACTTCACAAAGAGTGGGAAAAAATCCTAGATCAGCACAAGGTAAGTGAATCCCATTTTGGGAAGAATAATTATAAGCCCGGCTACTGCGGCCGCATTTATTATACCAAAATAGAATGTGAAGCTAGGACTTATCAGGCCTGCTTGGATAAAGGCATTAGATATAACTGAAATTACAATTCCGCCTATAACATGTTCTATCGAACCTCTCATACCTTTTCCGATTGACATTTGTTATTCACTTTCAGCTTATTTCTAAAACATTTAAACTGATGATTCGAAATTGTCCAAACCCGAATTACATATCACGGTTATTTTACATTGACTTGTTCCAATTTCAAATCAGAAAAAAAATCATGGTAGGTGTTTGTAGCCCACCAATGGCTTCTGCTAGCAATTCATGTCTCAAGAAAAAGAGTCCCTGTCACTAGGTAAAACGGGCCCGAAGGGCTTCGATCCCTTGACCACTGGATTAGAAGTCCAGCACTCTATCCATGCTGAGCTACAGGCCCAAGATTTTGGCAAATATTTACCATATTAAGGGTTTACAACCATTTTTTTTGATTTAGCTCTCGTTCCATTTTAAAAAGAAACTGTTGCGAATAACCAGCATATGGACCAAAATATTTTACAATTTCTTTATGAAGATTTTCATATCTTTTTTCTGTAAGTGTTTTTACATCTAGTTCAAATTTATCTGAATAATATTTTTGCAAAACTCGTAACATCCATCTATCTAAAGGAAATGCATCAAGCTTTTCAAGTGAAAACAGCATAATACAGTCAGCAACCTTGTTGCCAATACCAAAGATTTTCAAAAGATGTTCTTTTGCTGTATGATACTTCATTTTCCTCAAAAAATCAAAATCAATTTCTCTATCGACAACAGCTTCTGCAGCCTTTTTAACAGCCTTTGCCCTATAGCCCAAACCACAACTTAACAACTCATGTTTTTCAGCAGTAGCGAGCTTTTTTGGATCTGGAAACAAGTAAAAATAGTTTTCATTAAACTTTACTTTTGTTCCAAACTTTTTACAAAGTTGCTGTAACATTTTTTTTATATTTTGAATACTTGAATTAGCAGATACAATAAATGAGATATAGCACTGAAAAGGATCCTGACGTAATAACCTTAGTCCGGGAAATCCATCCACCGCAAATTTTACAACACTATCCTTGGTTATACTTTTACGAATCTTTTCAAAATCATCATTATTTCTGAATAAATCGTATGGCTTTTTACTGTATGAAAAAATTTCAAGCGGTTCTGCCGATGCTGCTAAAACATCATTTCCATTGACTCCATACCATGTTTTTCCAAATTTTTCCCATAGAAAGACTTGACCGCTATTTATGGTATCATCTATGTTTATTGGATGGATCTGTTTTAACATGTCAGACAGTAATTGTTTCGCCTAGTTGAGGCGAATATGCATCAAGACCAAACTTTTCATGAATTTCAGAGGCAAACTTGGTGCATGAATTATCGTCGCCGTGAACAGTTAAAACTTTTGGAGATCCCTTGATGTTTTTTATCAACTCAAAGAGATCGTTTCTGTCTGCGTGACCAGAAAATTCAAACTGTTTTACTTCAGCAGCTATTTTCATATCGCGGCCGCGGGTTGCTATTTTTCCTGTCTCTAAAAGTTTTCTTCCTGGAGTACCGTCGCTCTGATATGAAACTAACGCAATACCATTCTTATTATCAAATGCAAGCTGCTGTAAATAATAAACGGCGTTCCCACCAACCAACATTCCGGCAGGAGAAATTATTACACATGGTTCAGAAATGGCTTGTTTTCTTTCACGCTGATTATTTACCAAGACGGCACTGTTGATTGCATCTGCAAATACTTTAGGTTCCTTCAGAAATTCTTGATGCCGGAACATTATTTCATTGACCTTTAATGCCATGCCATCCATGACTATTTTATGTTTAAAATTTTTGCTTTTTAATATGCATGCCATTTCTTGTGAACGCTCGACAGAAAATGATGGTATAAATAAAATCCCCTTTCTATCCATAACTTCATTTGCAAACTCGACTAATCCATCCTCTGCTTCATTTCTAGGCATTTGCTCGGTTTGTGAATACGTACTTTCTGTAATTAGTACATCAATTTCCCCAAAATCTAGATCGGCTCTATTTAACAATCTGGAACCTTGCAGATTAATGTCACCTGTATAGAAAAGACGTTTTTTTTCCGACTCTACTAGAACAGTACTGCCGCCTATCACATGTCCAGAATTGCGTAATTCAAACGAAGAATTTCCCCTTACAATCCTTTCTTTGTATCTGATTTCTTTAGAGTGTTGTATCATTTTGTTTAATTCAGGGATGTCAAAAGGATGCATGGTTTTTTCAATTTTTAGCATATCCTCGATAAGAAGCTGTGTCAGCTCAAGTGTGGGAGGAGTTGCATATACATTGCAGCGACCGCTCATGAATAAAGATGGAACAAATCCTGAATGATCAAGATGAGCGTGAGTTATTATAACAGAGTCAACATCTCTTGGCTTTACATGACGTGGATATTGCGGTGGATCACCGCGTCTTCCAAAAAGTACACCATAATCTAATAAAAAATTTGCTCCATCACAGTTTATCAGGAAACCCGATCTTCCAACTTCATGAGCTGCACCAAGAATATTAATTTTCAAGCAGACAAATTTTATGGCATCTACCTTAATACCTTGTCAAATATCCAACGATCATTCCACCATAATTATAATCTGCAAAAGCTTTAATTAGTGCTAGCTAAGATCCGATCCACATGGGAAGAAGCTTTCAAGAATGGTTGAAAACACAAGACCAATCAATCGTTGCTAAAGTTCGTGCAGGCGACGAATCAAACAAACCACTTCTGAACCAGGTTAACTGGATTTGGGTTGCTAATCTTATGAATAAAAGAGCTGATCTTAATCCAACATCTGCAGAACTACTCGATTGGGTTACATCTGGTCAAATCGATGCAATGAGAAAGTAAACGTGTAATTCACGTTATTCTTTTTTGTTTTTTAATAGATTTAATTTTTGAAAACGTATTAGTCATAGCTAATACTCTTGTAGTTTTCAATCGATCTGAATTTTCTATAACTCTGTTATGGAATTCAATCATGGTTTAAATAGCAACTTACAGTGATCAAATTTAGTGAAATAAATGCCAATAGCAATACTACCAGACGTAGATGAACAGAGATGTATAGGATGCGCACTTTGCGTAGAAATCTGTACTACTCTTGGCCCAGATGTACTTCGTGTAAAGCCAGTTGAAGGCTGGAAGAGAGGTAAGGCATTTGTCTTTTATCCTGAAAGATGCATCTCAGACGGTGCATGCATCGGAGTTTGCCCAACAAAGTCAATCTTTTGGATGAGACCAATGAATTACACAGCAGGTCAGCCTGTCCCACTTCACAAGAACGGAGTATTCATAAAAGGCTGGGCAGAAGACGCCGGAATGTAAAACCGGTTTCTTTTCGAATTTTTTCTTATTTTTCAATTAAGACTTTTGATTTTAGTATTATGAGGAAGTGATTTTACAAAATATTGAATAAATTTATCGTTCTTGTTACAGTGAACTGTGGCAAACTTGTTCTTTGCAAAAAAAACATTCCAAGTTTTTTCAAAGATTGGAAATTCTTCTGGCATAAAATTTAATCTTGCCATTAAGTAATGTGCAGCCGGATAAATATCTGAAATTTCAATTGGTATTATTCCAAGAAAAGGATTGTAATAACAAAATTGAACAGAGTTGCCATCAAATTTCTTCTTTAGTATAGCATATTCACGTGATAGATAAGCTGGCTTTATACTTGGCTCAGAAGTAATAACCAAGGTTTTTTTCTTTGTTCTAAATCTGTGGACAATACTATGGTAAAAAATAACTTCTGGTCTAAATTGATCCTCTTTTACAAACAGAAATACTGCCTTATTTTTAAACTGAGGCGTAGTTTTAACAAAATACCTTGAATTATTCGTAAAAACATCACCACATTCAAAAAGCCTAGGATGCGCTCGAATCTTTTTATTAACATACTCCCATAACCTGCCCTCAAAAATAGCCTCTTTGACCCTTTCTACTTCGGCTTTTATGGCATAAAGATTGTGAAGAGCGATTTTATCTACTCGTTCTTCTTCTTTAATAGAAAGAATCTCTTTTGGAGTAAATTTTGAACAAATCTCGCAGGCACAAGAAAAATATGATATTTTGGATATGTGCGTGGTCTTATCTTCAGATATGTACCTGCCATCCTTTGCATATAGTATGTAGGAAGCCGAATCAAAGGTATCACATCCTAATGCTACTGCAAGTGGAATCGTAAGCGGATGGCCAGCCCCAAATAAATGCAATGGCATTGAAAGTGGCATATTTTTTTTTGCAGTAATTATCATATCTGCAAGTAATTTGTAATTGTACGATTCCATAAATTCCACCGGACTTCCAAGCGCTAGCATCTCAAATCCATAATCAACAAGTGCCGTTGTAGATTTTTTTACTAATTCGAAATGTTCGCTACCTTGTATAGGCCCAACCCAGATCTGACCATTATCAATTCTTTGTTCAATTGTTTTTTTTGCTGCCTTTAACGTATGTTCAACAAAAGATTCTGCCTTCTTTTTTGGCAAACCAAATCCTGTTGGTTTGTCTAATGGAATTGCAATATCAGAACCAATTTTAGTTTCAAAATCAGCAATCTCACCTGGAGACATATCAACATCTCCATATTCTAAGACTTGGTATCCGCCAGAATCTGTCATTACTGCACCATTAAATTTTATTATGTCATGTATGCCACGCTTTATTGCGTCTTGCCCATAACGATTTCTTGTGATAAACGCATTAGTAATTACAAGATCAAAACCAATTTCACGTATCTTTGCTGCGGGTATGGATTGCCTTACGGGATGTATTACAGGAACATAAGCGGGTGTTTCAATTTTGCCATGGTTGGTATGCAATAATCCAATTCTTCCCCCAAGTTCACTTTTTATAATTTCAAACAATTAGTACACCTTCGATCAATCTAATATGAAAAGAACTTTTTCAAATCATTTTTTTGCATAACTAAAGTTAGCCAGTCTACTTCGTCTTGTTCAAAATTATTTTCAAAAACTGATTGTATTTTTTTTACAATCTTGGGAATAGATTTTTTTGTAGTATCAATTTGAAACACTTTGCTTTTGCCAAATTTTTTAATAGAGTCGTAAGCTATAACTCCCAAAATTTCACTATCCAAGTTTTCTACCATTTTCTTATGAGAATATTTCCTCTTTTTATACACTGAAATAAGATTGTAGGGGTTCTTTCTTAACACGACCACAGCTTTTACTTGGGATTTTGTTAAAACGTAAGGTGCAAGATGTCCTACAATAAGAGATTTTTTTGTGGCTATTTTTTTAATAGTGTTTCTCAGTTTTTTAGTATTAACATCAACAGTGCCGGCACTTTTTTTAATATTTAGTGATTTGAGTGCGATTTTATTAATATCTAAAATTTTGTAGGTGAATTTTTTTGCGACAATTTCTGACACAGTGTGTTTTCCAACTCCTGGGTTGCCTGTTATTACCAAAGACATGAAATAACAACTAGCAAAGCAGATTAAACAATTTCTGCAATACTAATAAGTACAAATCAAATTAACTCGTCATGCAAATCGGCCTTTTAGGCAAAACAAATGTTGGAAAATCAACATTTTTTTCTGCAGCAACTGAGACGGTTGTTCAAATCGGAAACTATCCGTTTACAACAATAGAACCAAACGTTGGAATATCATATGTGCATACAGATTGTGCTTGCAAGTTTTTTGATATTCAACATAAAAATCCATTATGCATGCAAGGGACTCGTCTGATCCCAGTAAAGCTAGTTGATATTGCTGGACTAGTTCCAGGCGCACATGAAGGAAAGGGGCTTGGAAACCAATTTTTAGATGATTCAAGACAAGCCGAGGTCTTAATTCATGTAGTAGACATTTCTGGCTCAACAGACATCCAAGGCCAGCCAGTTCCAGTAGGTACACATGATCCGCTTGAAGACATAAAATTTGTTGAAAACGAGTTTGATCACTGGTTTAAACAAATTTTAGAACGGGAATGGAACAAGTTAACAAAAGAAATAGAACAAAAAACTACAAAACTTGTTGATGGCATTGCAAAACGCTTTAGCGGTTTAGGCATTAAAGATTATGAAATTAGTAATGTACTGCAAAATTTGGGTCTGCTGAGCAAAAAAACATCAGAGTGGACAAGCTTGGATCTTGATAATTTTGTTAAAGAACTCCGAAAAAAAACAAAGCCAATGCTAGTTGCTGCAAACAAAGCAGATCTCTGCAAGGATTTAGCTGTTTTAGACAAAATAAAAGAAAGGAATGTAATAGCATCTAGTGCAGAAGCAGAATTGCTTTTAAAAAAAGCAACCAAAGCAGGTTTAATCACTTACATGCCAGGTGATAGTAAATTCATAATAAATGAAAATATCAAGATTACAAATGAACAACAAAAAGCACTAAACGTTGTCAAAACTATTTTAGAAAAAATAAAAACAACAGGTGTACAAAAAATACTAAATCTTGCTGTTTTTGAAATTCTTAAACAAATAGTTGTTTATCCTGTAGAAGATGAAACAAAACTATCAAACAAAAATGGCGAAGTTCTTCCTGATGCAAAGCTATTACCTGTGAATTCTACTACAAAAGACCTTGCAAGCTCAATCCATAAGGATCTTGAAAAGGGATTTTTGTATGCAATTGATGTTAAGACAAAACAAAGAATTGGCTCTGATCATACACTACAAAATGGCGATGTAATAAAAATAATGTCAAGCTTGAGTAGAGGATAGTATGCTGTGTCTGGGAGTTGAGAGCACTGCTCATACATTTGCCTGTGCAGTTGTGGAAAAAAATGGCAAATATGGGAAAATACACTCTGATGTAAGAAAAATCTACAAACCTCCTGAAGGTGAAGGCATTCATCCACGTGAAGCGTCAAGACACCACATAGAAAGCTCTGCAAACGTGCTTGCAGATTGTCTACAACAAGCTAGAGTCAAAATAAAAGATTTAGACATTATTGCATATGCGGCAGGGCCAGGTTTGGGGCCATGCCTTAGAGTTGGGGCAGTAGTATCTCGCTCTTTATCATCATACTACAAAATACCAATCTATCCGGTACATCACGCAATAGGACACATTGATCTTGGTAAATTATTGACAGGATCAAAAGACCCACTAGTCTTACTTGTTTCAGGCGGTCATACGATGCTTCTTGCATTTATGAAAGGAAAATGGAGAGTATTTGGAGAAACTTTGGATATCACTTTAGGTCAACTCTTAGACCAATTCGGAAGATCAATTGGCTTTGCCTCTCCATGTGGAAAAAATATCGAAGAATTAGCATCAAAAACTACAACCTATGTCCAATTGCCTTATGTTGTCAAGGGAAACGATGTTTCCTTTTCAGGTCTTTTATCTGCTACTAAATCTATTTCATCACAAAAAGAAAAAGCATGTTTCTCATTACAAGAAACTGCGTTTGCAATGATTAGCGAAGCAACAGAACGTGCACTTTCATTTACAAAGAAAAAAGAATTAATGATTGTGGGAGGAGTTGCAGCAAACAAGAGATTATCAGACATGTTAAAAAGTATATGTAAAAGACAAAATTGTAAATTTTATGTTGTACCGCAACAGTTTGCAGGAGATTGTGGTTCACAGATAGCATGGACAGGTCTTTTGGAAGCAACTACAAAAAAAGGCTCAAGACTTGAAAATACCTTTGTTAGACAATCATGGAGATTAGATAGCGTAAATATCCATTACTGATTTTTGTATTGCTCAAGTGCTTCTTGTAGTGTTTCAAGCCAACTCCCATTGCTAAACACACCGAACTTGTAGGATTTTTCGCCCTCTTTTGTTCTCACTTTAATGCAGACTTTTTTTATGAACCAGCCTTCTTTCCAAACATCAATAACATCATTTAGAGAGACATTCAATACAGTTTCACCAATTTTTTTTGAAAAATCTGCTATTCTTCCTCTAGTTTTATCAAATGCTACTCTTTTGTTAGTAAGAGTGAGAATACCGGAGCCAAGAGTATCTTCATTACAGTCTTCTTGGCGTATTTTTTTTTCCAAGTCTTCCATAATTAGCTTTTAATCTGTAGCTGTTAGGTTATAATTTTAATGAAATTGATAAAAAAAGGGGCTGAAGGGGATCTATATCTGACCACTTGGAACAAACAAAAATCAATACTAAAAATTAGAAAGAAAAAGACCTATCGAAATCCATTACTTGATGAAAAAATAAGAAGACAAAGAACCATTAGAGAGGCCCAAATAATAGTTGAAACAAAATCATTTGGAATATCTACCCCTCTGATATATCTTGTTGATATAAAGCGATGCTCAATAGTAATGCAATATGTTGAAGGAATATTAGTTCGTGATTTACCTGACTCAAAACTAGTACGTTGCTGCAATAAAA
>Ga0213870_1000073_pt1 | contig 47548 bp, 46 predicted proteins | sample WICALVC2017_Meta_FD_160119 | JGI IMG/M metagenome (GOLD analysis project Ga0213870, IMG submission 160119) | Freshwater microbial communities from subterranean cave lake in Wind Cave National Park, South Dakota, United States - WICALVC2017 | ecosystem: Environmental > Aquatic > Deep subsurface >...
ACGCCGCGCACGCGGCTTCACGCGCCTGTCCACCATCAAGACCGTCATCTTTCTCATCGCTGGCAAACTCAACTTCCACGCTATCAACCCCCATGCCCCGCAACCCACTTGAAATTCAACAGAGCCTGATTTGAGCGCTCTTGTCGATCCGTCTATCCGGTCCGAACTCTCCCAGGTGGCACGTGCCGCCATAGACGCCCTTGGAAGCTCCGGCTGGCAGTCAGTTTTCGGCGCAATCGACGAGAAGTCTGAGGAAGAGAAGACGGAGTCGCTGAAGCGTGCGGCGGCGAGAGTTGTGACGCCGACCAAGCCCTGGGCTGCCTAATGCATGAGCCAGCCGTGGCACAAGTCGGACCCTAATCTGCTCGATAAGATTAGAATGGAGGTTCGGGCAGACTACCTGAACCTTCATTTCTATCCTAAAAGTGACCGCGTTATCGTCCGCGGCACCTTTCCCATCATTGATTCCGGCGAGGAGCTTGACCGCTACTCAATCGACATCGTGCTCCTGGCCGATTATCCTGACGCCGTTCCGCGTGTCTGGGAGACCGGCGGAAAGATTCCGTGTGATGCCGACCGCCATATCAATAAAGATGGTGGAGAGACTTGCCTCTTCATCCCTGATGAGCGATGGAGAGTCTATCCACCTGGTACGACCTTCTTGGAATTCCTAAATGGCCCCGTGAGGGACTTCTTTCTGGGGCAGAGCATTTTCCGGCGTACCGGAGAGTGGCCATTTGGGCAACGCAGTCATAGTACAGATGGCATCAAGGAGTACTACGGTGAGCTTCTGGCAACGGATGACCTGACCGTCATCCTCGGCTATCTCGAGTGCTTGAGTCGCCCGGCGTTGAAGGGACACTGGCCGTGCCCATGTAACAGTGGAAAGCGGATCCGCGATTGCCACCGCGATCAGATCAATGATCTGCGAACAAAGATACCCTCCAAAGTAGCCGAGAAATCGTGGAGGTCAGTACGTTCTGACGCCAAGAAGAGACGTTGACAGAATAAAACAGGGTTGAGGCCCCCCCGCCTGAACAAAGAAAGGGTACAGGCACCATTCGGAAATGGAGCCAGTCCCCTTGCGTCAGGACTTCGGCAGCGGTGTCTCCGGCGGCTCGTCCCGCTTGATCCAGCGAAAGACGCCATAGGCGAAGGTAAGCCAGAACGTGGCGAAGAAGATGCCAAGACAGACCGTCCCGATCAGTTCCTTCAAACTTTTCCACAACCCACATTCAACTTCGGACTATGTTGTCGTGTCTAACAGTGTACGCTCGTGTATAGGGAGGCTGCCGACATGAAGGACAACATGTGGAAGAAAATGAGGGCAATCATCAATCTCGTCGGAGTCTTGCAAGTCGAACCCACTCTTTCACGAGGGGGGGCATTCTTTCTAGCACTTCCTTGCCGAACAAGACCTCATCAACATAGCCCATGTGAAGCATATCAATGATCCGGCACAGGTACGATTTACCGCATTCCCACCAAGTGTAGTGCGAATCCACCATCAAGTAATGGCTTACGTGGACTCTTTCATGCTCACGCAACTCCTCGAGCTCCATTCCATCAAGGAGAGTCTCATAGACTCCATCGGCCACTCGACTTCCGAAAGTCGTGGTGTAGTAGTATTCTTTTATTTCCCATACGGCGATTGGGTTCACGGCTTGCGGGAAAGCTCCATCGACCCACCGCGCGAGGGTCCTAAGTGGTGCTCCGTCCCTGGTGATAGTGGTCAGCTGTCTTGGCTCGTAATCACAAGCGAATCCTTCGCAATGAGACTCGATAAGCATGTTGACAAGCCCTGTGAAGTAGGCAAGTGCTCTCTTCTTCCCTTTTTGCTTGTTCATTGGGAGCGGGCACTTCGGCTTAAGTTTTCGACGCAGGCCGGTGAAGACAGCTCTTGCTTCGGTGGCGTCCATCAACAAAGGCTCGACGACATTGTTCAGCACGTGCGCCCGAGACTCAAAGTAGGTAGTGAGCACCCTCCCCAGTTCCGTTGGCTCTCCTCGGGCTTGTATTATCTGCCCGGAGTTCAAACCAAGACTCTCCAGCGCCTCCTTCATTTCCGTCAAGGTGGGAGTGCTGATCTGTCCACTCCCTCTACGCGTATAACCAAAATGCTCGCTAATGGAGCGAACATAAGCCCAAAATCGCTTTGGCTGTTTAAGGAAACGCGGATCAGGCTTCACTGCATCGAGTCCTCAAACCGACGAACAAAGTCCGAAAGAGTAATGCCCACGGCCTTGCAGATCTGCCGAAGCTCTATCAGATCGAGCCGGCGCTCTCCGGATTCGTACTTGCTCACAAAAGACTGTGGTTGGCGAAGGCGCTTAGCCAAACCCACTTGGGTTAGACCGGCTTCAGCTCTCACTTGCCGAAGGAGTTTTTGTAGACGGGCCTGCTGATAAGTGAAGATGCTCTTTCGCATCGTGGCACTTTAAGGAGTCTTGACAAAAATCCCAAATTAGGATATTAGATTACACATGCAGTTGGCACTCCCGAAATTTGAGTCATTAGCACTGCGCGGTTTTGTACCGTCTCATGGTCAACTTCTTAAGTGGATTGGCAACAAACATCGCTTCGCTGAGCAGATAGTTTCCTACTTCCCCGAGCGCTTCGGCGCCTATTTCGAACCATTCCTCGGAAGCGGAGCAATACTGGCAACGCTGGCTTCGGAACGAGGCTTTGGATCCGACGACTTCAAGCCGCTGATGGAGATCTGGCAGACGTTACACGAGCGCCCGGAGACCCTGAAAAAGTGGTATGCCGAAAGGTGCCGGACGGTGATGAAAGGGGATAAGGTTGCAGTCTATGAACAGATAAAGGCCTCGTACAACGCCAGGCCCAATGGTGCTGATCTCCTCTTCCTGTGCCGCTCCTGCTATGGCGGGGTAGTACGTTTCCGACAGGCAGACGGCTATATGTCAACACCGTGCGGAATCCATACACCGATCTCTCCAGAAAGCTTCTCGCGTAGGGTCGATGAGTGGCACCTGAGAACCAAGGGCACCGAGTTTCTAGTCATCGGGTACGAAGAGGCCATGAATCGAGCCAAGCGCGGGGACCTAGTCTATTGCGACCCTCCATACAAGGAAAGCCAATCCATCTTGTACGGCTCGCAATCCTTCAGTCTTCAACGCCTGCTTGGAGCGATAGAACGCTGTCGAGTTCGTGGCGTCTATGTAGCACTCAGTATTGACGGGGCAAAGAAATCTGGAAATCAGGTCTGTGAGCTCCCACTTCCTAAGGGTCTCTTTAAGCGAGAACTCTTCATAGACTGCGGACGGTCTATGCTCAAGCGGTTCCAGATGGAAGGACGAAGCTTAGAGCGCGAAGTCGTTGCAGATCGCCTGCTACTTACCTACTGAAGCATCTCACTGCTGATAAAACAAAGAACTCACACCTTCGGTGGCGGTGTCTCAGGCGGCTCGCCGCGTTTGATCCAGCGAAAGACGCCATAGGCGAAGGTGAGCCAGAAGGTGGCAAAGACGACGCCGAGGAACGCCGTGCCCACCAACTCCTTCATCTGATCGTCGGACGGCTCCGCCACCCCGCCCATCTTCAGTTTGATCATTTCCACCGCGGGCCAGCTCAGGCTTTCAATGCCGAGAAAGAGACAGGCCCAGGCCCAGACATGCTTGGGCGTCGAGCCCAGCCAGACCAGCAGCGCCGTGAATCCGACTCCGGACAGCGCAGCCCAGGACACCGGGATCGGGTTCCACACCATCGTGAAGCCGAACGTGACGACAACGCCCGCGGCGACGGCATTGATCTTGGGCGTCCAGTCAGACATAAGAATGAACAGCGTGGGGAGTGGTAGTGAATGTCCGGCCTGTGCGATCGACATGCCGGTTCACGCGAAGCTTGGCATGGTGCCGAAGGCGGGAGTTGAACCCGCACGGGTTTCCCCACACGCCCCTCAAACGTGCGTGTCTGCCATTCCACCACTTCGGCACTGGAGCGGATTATAAAGGGTGCCGGGGTCATCCTGTCAATGAAGTTGACACCTACCGGCGATGCACTTAGAATCCGCCTATGCCTAACGGGTCACGCATCGCGGCGTTCTTCGACCTCGATAATACCATTGTGCCCGGTCCCGCCATCGAGTACCGGTACATCCGTGTGCTCTGGCGTCAGGGCCTGGTCGGCCCGATGGACCTTGTCCGCAGCGCGCTGGCGCTGCTGCGGAACGTCCCGCCGTTGTCGTTCGACCCGCTCCGGCGGTTCAAAGCCTACCTGGCGGAGAAGCCCATCACTGCCGTGGAAGCCGCAACCAGGAATTTTTTCTGGGAGCATGTGTGCCCGCGGATCTCGGAGCAGGCGCGCCTGGCCATCGACGCGCATCGCGCGCAAGGCCATCGGGTGATTCTGCTCACGGGATCGCCCGAGTTTCTCGCCAAACCGCTGGCGACCTACCTCAAGCTCGATCAGATCGTGGCCGGACGGCTGGAGAAAATGGGCGACACGTTTACCGGACGCATGATCGAGCCGTATCCCTATCGGCAGGGCAAACGCCTCGTGGCGGAACGGCTTGCCGCCGAACAACACCTCGACCTGGCTGTCAGCTTCATGTACGGCGACAGCCCCGGCGACCTGCCGATCCTGGAGGCAGTCGGCCATCCCCGCGTCGTGAACCCGATCCGCGGTATGCGGCGTATCGCCCGGCAGCGCGGCTGGCCCATCCTGCGTTGGGAGTAATCCCTCAGCGCGACCCGCACCGGAACCTGTCATGCGCATCACCGAAATGTTCTTCAGCATCCAAGGGGAATCCACGTATGCAGGCCAGCCCTGTATCTTCGTCCGGCTGACCGGCTGCCCGCTGCGCTGTGCGTGGTGCGACACCGCCTATGCCTTCCACGGAGGAACCGAGCGCAGCCTCGACAGCATTCTGCGCGAGGCCGAGCACTACCACTGCCGACTCATTGAGATCACCGGCGGCGAACCGCTGGCGCAGCCGGAGGTGCATCCGCTGATCACCGCCCTGGCCGACCGAGGCTACACCGTCCTGGTCGAGACCAGCGGCGCGCTCGACATCGCCCCGGTGGACCCACGCGCCACCCTCATCATGGATCTGAAATGTCCAGGCAGCGGGATGGCCGACCGCAACCTGTGGGGCAACCTGCCGAAGCTCAAACCGACGGATGAGGTCAAATTCGTCATCAAGGACCGCGAGGACTATGACTGGGCGGTGGCAACGGTCCGCGACTACGCCTTGACGGATCGCCACACGGTGCTGTTCAGCCCCGTCTTCGGCGAGATGCCTCCACAGGCGCTTGCCGAATGGGTGCTGGCGGACCGGCTGCCCGTCCGTTGCCAACTGCAACTGCACAAATACATCTGGGACCCCGCGATGCGTGGGGTGTGAAGGAACGAACGGACACATAAGGAGAGCCATGGACATCACGACACGACAAGGGTGTATTGAGGATGCGCTCGCCGACGCCATCCTGCTGCTCCATTGCGAGGGCGAGCGGCGGCTGGCCCGCGAGGCGGACGCCGTCAATACGCGGCTCGGCGGACGGCTCGCCGGCCTCCTCGCCGGCGGCGAGTTCACGGGACGGCTGGGCCAGGTGTCCGTCCTGCACGTCGCGCCGGGGGAGCCCCTGCGTTCCACGCACGTGGTGCTCGTGGGAGTAGGAACGCGCACGGATGTCTCCCTGGACAAGCTCCGCCAGGCAACCGGCGCCGCCGCGAAGGCAATCCGCACCGTAGGCGCCAAATCGTTCGCCGTCCCCGTGCAGGACCCGGCTGGCTTCCTAACCAGCGTCCCAGCCGCAAACCGCGTGCGCGACGTCGCGCAGACCCTCGCGGAAGGGGCCGTGTTGGGCCTCTATCAGTTCACGCCGTATCACACGGAGCGTACAGACGAATTCGCCAAAGCCATTCGCAACATGACCGTGGTGGTCGGCGATGGCGTCAACAATGCATCGGCGCTGGCCCAGACCCGGCAAGGCGTCCGCCAGGGCCGGGTCATCAGCGAGGCCACGACGTACGTGCGCGACCTCTGTAACCATCCGGCCAACGTGGTCACGCCGACCTACATCGCGAACGAGGCCAGAACGATCGCCAAGGAGCGCGGCGTGCGCGTCACGGTGCTGGACCGTCCGGCGATGCAGCGGCTCGGCATGGGCGCGCTCCTGGGCGTGGCCCGGGGCAGCCACGAGCCGCCGAAGTTCGTCATTCTGGAGTATCGGGGCGGGCCACGCGGCGCGCGCCCGGTGGCGCTTGTCGGCAAGACCGTCACGTTCGACTCGGGCGGGATTTCGCTCAAGCCCGCTGACAACATGGAACGGATGAAGGCCGACATGACCGGCGGTGCGGCGGTGCTGGCGACAGTCCGCACCGCCTCGCGTCTACGGCTCCCGATCAACCTCGTCGCCCTGATCCCGGCCACGGAAAACATGCCGGGGGGACGCGCGACCAAACCCGGCGACATTCTCACGAGCCTGTCCGGCAAAACCATCGAAGTCATTAACACCGACGCCGAGGGGCGGCTGATTCTGGCCGATGGCTTGACCTATGCCCTTCGCTACAAGCCGGACGTCCTCGTAGACATTGCGACCCTGACCGGCGCCTGTTCCGTGGCGTTGGGGAATCACGCCATCGGGCTCCTGGGCAACGACGATGCGCTGATCGGCGAACTGAAGACAGCCGGCGAGCAATGCGGCGAGCGCGCGTGGCAACTGCCCCTCTGGGAGGACTATTACGAGCAGATCAAGAGCGACGTGGCCGACGTGAAGAACACGGGCGGCCGACCCGGTGGGACTATCACCGCCGCCGCGTTCCTGAGCAAGTTCGTGGGAGACGCCCGGTGGGCGCACCTCGACATCGCCAGCACGGACTGGGGTGAGCGGGAGCGGGCCTACCTCCCGAAAGGCGCCACGGGCATCGGGGCGAGGTTGTTGATTCAATTCCTGTGCAATCGGGTCACGAACCAGAAGCCCACCGGCAGACGCGCCAGCAGCACGCAGTCATGACATGAACCTGCGCGAGAAAATCGGCCAGCTCTTCATGCTCGGGTTCCACGGAACCGAGCCCTCTAAGGAGCTGCGCGACCTCTTCAAGACCTATCACCCCGGCGGCGTGATCCTCTTCAGCCGCAACCTGGAGGATCCTGCGCAGGCCGCCCACCTCACGAACGCCCTCCAGAAACTCGCCCCCCCAATGCCTCTGCTGGTGTCCATCGATCAGGAGGGCGGACGGGTCTCGCGCCTTCCGAAGGGCTTTACCCTGTTCCCGGGACAAGGCGCGCTCGGACAGGCCGGCACGGCCGAGTTGGCGTACGCCTTTGCGGAAGTCACGGCCAAGGAACTGCGCGCGATCGGCGTGAACATGGACCTGACGCCGGTCCTGGACGTGAACACCAACCAACACAACCCGATCATCGGCGACCGTGCGTTTGGACAGGATCCCGTGCTGGTGGAGACCCTCGGCCTCGCGGTGATCGCCGGGCTCCAAGACAACGGTGTGTTGGCCTGCGGCAAGCACTTTCCCGGCCACGGCGACACCGCCACGGACTCGCATAAAGAACTGCCGACGGTGACCCATGGGATTGACCGGCTGCGCCAGATCGAGCTGCGCCCCTTTGTCCATTGCTGTGCGAACGGGCTGGCCGCCGTCATGACGGCGCATGTCCGGTATCCCGCGCTGGACCCGCACGCGCCCGCCACGTTGTCGGCGACGATTCTGACCGACCTGCTCCGCACGCGATTGCACTTCAAGGGCCTGGTCCTGACGGACGATCTGGAGATGCGCGCGATCATTGACCACTACGGCATCGATGACGCCGCGATCCGCGCGCTCCGGGCCGGCGCCGATATCCTCCTGATCTGTACGGATCACGATCGGCAAGTGGCCGCGATGGAGGCGGTCTACCGGGCGGTCACGGATGGGAACGTGCCCGAACGGCTGGTCGAACACGCCCTCTTGCGTGTGCTGGAGGCCAAGGAGCGGTTCCTCCTTCCCTACGCGCCGGTGGACCCCCAGGACGCGGCCGCGCGCGTGGGGACGGCACCGCACCGCGCGGTCGCCCACGCCATCAAGGAAGCCGCCGACGCCGCAGTCTGAAACTTTGTTTCCCCTGGAGGCTTACAAAGCGAATCCAACAGCCGGCCGACCCTGGGAAGAAGCCCGCAGGACATTGAGCAAAAGCACGCCTTGGGTGTCGCCTCCGATTCTTACGCATGGCTCGTCAGCGGCCAAAGGGAATAATTATTCTACGGTGGTTGTCAGGCTTCAGAGAGCTGAAAATTTCTTGCTCAGTGCGGACAAAGCGCGTAGGATTCCCTGGCACCCCAACACTAGATTGGTGGGGATAGGCCGTTCAGATGCCACGAGAACCAGGGCACAACTAATTCGGAAGGAGTCCGCCATGTCCGTTGGGTCTCGAATCCGCTGGTTTCTAGCCGCATTACCCGCCACGGCGGTTGTCTGCTTCGCGCTGACAGCTTTGGCCGCCGATGCCGACTTCTCCACGCTGGCACAACGCCTTCAAGCGGAGAAACCGAAGTTCGCGAAGCGCCAACAGGCGTTACTCGCGGAGCGCTACGACCTCGCTGACCGGCCGGCCAAGGGAACGGCCATGTCGCGCGGCAAGCCGGTACAGGAGGGCGTGCGCGTGCGACTGCCCAAGGACATGACTTGGGAGAAGCTCGCCGGCATGTCGCCGGAGGACATCAAGAGCAAGAACCTCTGGCCAGCCGGCCTTTTCCCCTTGCCGCATCCCCACCACGAAGCGGGCGGCATGATCTTCCCCAAATTCCTCATCGAGGAAACGAAGAAGCAGACAGATCGGGATCTGACTCGTTTCGACCTCGACTTCGACTTGCCGGATCATTTCCTGCCCGAGTTTCCGGCACCGATCTATCTGGCGACGCGGCCGGATCTGGGCGACGTCTCGCAAGGCAAACTGGTCACGCTCGGCAATTTCAACGAATTGTTCAAAGACATCCTCAATCCCAAGCAACTCGAAGGATTGCGGTTGCTGGTCACGCCGTTTCCTCAAGCCCAGTTCAACGCCACCGAAGACCGCCGCAGCGTGAAGGCCCATCAGGGCGTTGGCTGCTTCGACTGTCACGCCAACGGCCATACGAACGCTTCCACCCATACGGTCGGCGACATTCGTCCCAACGAGCACCGCCATCGCATCGATACCCCCTCGCTGCGCGGCGTTAACATCCAGCGTCTCTTCGGCTCGCAGCGGGCAATGAAGAGCGTGGAAGACTTCACCGAGTTCGAGCAACGCGCCGCCTATTTTGACGGCGACCCTGTCCAAGCGCAAAAGAAGGGCGTCAACATCCTCGAACGCGGCAGCCAGGTGCATTTCATGGCGGAGTTTCAGGCGCTGCTCGACTTCCCGCCCGCGCCGAAGCTCAACGTCTTCGGCAAGCTCAATCCCGCCAAAGCCGGCGAGAGCGAGATGCGCGGCCAGGACATCTTTTTCGGGAAGGGCCAGTGCGCGACCTGTCACACCCCGCCGTACTACACCGACAACCTCATGCACAACTTGAAGGCGGAGCGCTTCTTCAAGGAGATCACGATTAACGGTCGCAAGGCGTCGGCCGACGGCCCAATCAAGACCTTCCCGCTTCGCGGCATCAAGGACTCGCCGCCGTACCTGCACGACGACCGTTTGCTGACGCTGGAGGACACGGTGGAGTTCTTCAACCTCGTATTGGAATTGAAGCTGAATGAACAGGAGAAGAAGGACCTTGTGGCCTTCATGCGGGTGTTGTAGGCCGCCAGTGTGAGCGATCGGAGACATCGGTAACCCTTTAGTCTGGGGACATGGGAGTACACCGTACTGTCATCATGAACGCGACGAGTGTCGTTCGCCTGGAGTTTAATCCTGAACGCGATGACCTGGGTAAGGACAAAGCGCTTCGTGACGGGCTGTCAGCGGCGGTGCAGATCGGGGAGACCCTCTGGGTCACCAACGACGAAACGGTCAGCCTGGAACGGCTCTCCCTCGTCAAGGAAGGGAACACCGGCAACGACAGCTATGGCCGACAGCACAAGCAGTTCTCGCTCAACGACTACCTTCGGCTTCCCGTGCCGCCGCCGCCTGATCCCGCGGACCTGGAAGAGGTGGACGTGGAAGGGCTGGGCTACGAAGGTGGCTACCTCTGGCTGGTGGGATCACACAGCCTGAAGCGCAAAGAGCCGACACTGAAGGATGGAGCCGAGAAGGCCCAGAAGCGGTTGGCGAAGGTGCGCCGTGACGGCAACCGTTACCTTCTGGCCCGCATCCCCGTTGTGGACAGCGACGGGACGTACACCTTGGCGAAAGAAGATACGCAGAACGGGAAGAAGCGCACCGCTGCCCAACTGCGTGGGAGCGACCAGGGTAACGATTTGACTGAGGCATTGAGAGGGGACGAGCATCTGAAATCGTTCCTCGCAATCCCCGGCAAGGATAATGGGTTCGATATTGAAGGATTGGCCGTGGCGGGCGAGCGTTTCTTCATGGGGCTGCGTGGGCCAGTCCTGTGTGGCTGGGCGGTGATCCTGGAAGTGGAACTCGAGGAGGAGAACGACCAGCCAGCTACGTTGAGGTTGAAGGCAATTGGACCGAACGACCGCCTTTACCGAAAGCATTTCCTCCACCTGGGTGGCCTCGGTATCCGTGACCTGTGCGCGCAGGGCTCTGATCTGCTGATCCTAGCGGGTCCGACCATGGATCTCGACGGCCCAGTGACGATCTTCCGGTGGCGGGGCGGGACAGAGCCGGAAGGGGAGACTATGGTTCCGGCCGGCGAGTTGGAACGCGTGCTGGATGTGCCCTACGGCCAGGGTGTAGACCACGCCGAAGGCATGACCTTGTTCTCGCCGGATGGTGGCCAAGCCTGCTCCCTCCTTGTGGTGTACGACTCCGCATCCGAGAGCCGCCAGTTGGGAGAGAGCACGGTGGCGGCAGACGTGTTCCTCCTGCCTTGAACTTCCGAACCAAGAAATGCCTCACTCCCAGACGAACCTTGGGAACATGCCGGGAATGTTTGCTGGATGAGGAGGGATCGTATGGACGATCAACAGCACAAGTAGCCGGTCGCGTTTTCATCGCGTTGCTCGTTCCCCTCATCGTGCTGCCGGGGCCCATCGCGTGGGCGTCTTGCGCGGTCGAACGGGAAATCACGGGGGAGCCTGCGCTGTTCGTCCGGCACTTCAGCCCGGACTGCTCCAAGCCCGAGCGCGCCGCGCAGGCCGTCCAGGCCGTGGATATCCTGATGGCGCTGAAGGCCGGCAGGGGTGTGTCTATCAGGAATGCCGTCGTCTCCGGCGATCTCCTGCTCACCCAGCTTTCTTCCGTGCCGCTGGCGTCGGTTGTGCTCCCGCCGTCGGTGTCGGCCGATCTTGCGCAGTCCCGCGTTACGGAGATCCGCGTGATCCACGGTCTCTTCTCCATCCGCGATTCGGTCGTTGACGGGATCCTGGACACCCAACTCAAGCCCGACATGGTCGAGCATTGGACGTTGGGTGACATGGTGGTCATCCAGGGGCCGGTGGCGTTCCGGGGGACTACCTTCACCAAGGCTGTGGACCTCTCCAGGACGATTTTTCTTGGGCCGGTCGAGAGCGACCAGACGGTGTTCCTTGGGGACGCGCTCTTTCTCTCCTGTATCTTCGGCCAGCCGGCAACGTTCGAGAAAACCGCCTTCGCGGGAAGCGCCCGCTACTATCAGACGGTGTTTCACGAGCCAGTGACGTTCCTCCGCGCGGGCTTCAACGGATTGACGAATTTTCTGTCCGTCACGTTTAAGAAGGAGTCGAGTTTCTCGCGCGCGTATTTCAAGCTGGGGACCGGCTTTTCGGGCAGCCGGTTCGAGGGGATTTCCGATTTCTCCGAATCCCTGTTCGAGCAGAACGTCTTTTTCACCCATGCCGTCTTTGTCGCGGACACCTACTTCCGTCGCGCGACCTTTCGCGGGGAGGTGAATTTTTCCGACGCCGATTTCAGGGCCAAGGATGATTTTGCCAAGGTGTTCTACCAGCAGGCGCCCAATTTCACCCGCGCCAAGTTCGCTGGCCCCCGTTCGTCCGCCGGATTTGAAAACCCCGTCTTCCTTGCCGCCGCCGCCGGGGCGCTGGCCGTCTTCCTCGCTGTCTTCATTGCGATCCTGAAAAAAAGGTAGGATAGATGTCCCACTATAGATCTTGACCCAAGGACTGACGTGATCCATTCGGATCACGCGCGAGCCTTGACTGTAAGCGGGCAGATACGGTACTAATAATCGTTCTCAATATTGAAAGGAAACGATGCTCCAATGAAGCACGCGAAGGAATTGGGCCTCCTGCGGGCGCACCTGGCCACCCACCATCTGAAGGTTACGAAACAGCGCGAAGTTATTCTGGACGCGTTCCTACGCAACGAGCACGTCACCGCCGAGCAGCTCTACCGGATGCTGGGACGCCACACGCCGCATATCGGCCTGGCGACCATTTACCGGACCCTCAACCTGCTGTGTGAATCAGGTATCGCCCAGGAACGGCACTTCGGCTCGCAGACCCACTACGACAACGTCGTGAATAAACGTCATCACGACCACATCATCTGCACCCAATGCGGCGCCATCATCGAGTTCGAGAACTGCGACATCGAACGCTTGCAAGACCAGGTCGCGGCGCGGCACGGCTTCACCATCTTGACCCATAAATTGGAACTCTACGGCCGGTGCAGACAGTGCAAGGCGTGATCTTTTTAGAGGACATGACATGAGATCAGCGCGCGCGGTTCTTTTCAAGACGATGGCCGCAGCCCTGTTGCTGTGCATGAGCGGAACCCTGTGCCCGCTTCCCGCCGAGGCCGCGTCGGATCGCCTCGTCATCTATTCGGGCCGCAAGGAAAAGGCCATCAAGCCGGTCGCGGACGCGTTTACGAAACACACCGGGATTGCGGTGGATCTCAAGACTGGCAAGACCTCCGGCCTGGCCAACGAAATTCGGATGGAAAAGGCGCGTCCGCGCGGCGACTTGTTCATCTCCACCGAGGGCGGGATCATGGAGATGCTGGCCCACGAGGGCCTGTTGGACCCCTACCAATCCGCCGCGACGAAGGCCATCCCCGACGACTTCAAAAGTCCCGTGGGAGCGTGGACGGGCATTTCGGGGCGCGCGCGCATCATTCTCTATAACGAGAATTTGGTCCCCGAGAGCGAGGTGCCCTTGTCGATCTTTGACCTGACCAACCCGAAGTGGAAAGGGAAGCTCGCCATCGCCGGAACCCGCGAGCGGACGACGCTGGCCTGGGCGGCTGCGCTCGTCGCGACAAAAGGCGCGGCGTTCGCCAAGAACTACTTCACAGGCCTGGAGGCCAACGGCCTGAAGATCCTCGCGGATAACACGGAGGTCTGGCATGGCGTCGGGCGCGGCGAGTTCGCCATCGGCCTCACCAACTCCCCCAACTATTACTTGGCAAAGAAAATGGGTCTGCCCGTAGGCGTCATATATCCGGACCAGGATGCCGGCGGAATCGGCACACCGATCAATCCCAATGCCGCCGCCGTCATGAAGGGCGCGGCGAACCCAGAGGCCGCCCGCAAGTTCATTGACTTTCTGTTGTCGCCGGAAGGCCAGCGCATCCTGGTCCTCCAGGACTACGAGATCCCATTGATCCCCGAAGCGGACCCCGGTGAGATCCTCCCCGCCAAGTCCATCACGCGTCCGGCCGTCGGCGCCCAGCGGCTTGCCGAATTGGAAGAGCCGACGCTCACGCTGCTGACCGCCATCAACCCGAACTGGTGACATGGCGCAGGCCGCCCCCATGGTCCTGGCGAGACCGGCGCCGGCGTCCGGTCCGCCGGCTCAGGCGGGAACGATCGTGTTGCTGGCCGGCGTCGGCCTGCTGATTCTCCCTCCCTTGATCTACCTCGCCTCTTCGGCGGCGCAGGCCGGCGCCCTCGGCGCGCTCTCAATCGGCGCGCTCGCGGGCCTGACGCTCACAACACTGTCGCTGGCCGGGCTCGCGACTGTCTGGGCGATGATCCTGGCCCTGCCGCTCGCGTGGTTGGTCGTCCGCACCAATCTGCCGTTCCGGAACGTGTGCCGCTGGCTGGCCGTGATCCCGCTCGCGATTCCATCGTACATCGGCGCCATGGCCTACATTGCATTGCTGGGGCCGGTTGGGTCGGTCAATACGTGGTTGTCGTCGCTCACCGGCTCTCACCAGCAGTGGACGAACATCTATGGCTTCTGGGGCGGAGTCTTTGTGCTGGGCCTCTTCACCTACCCCTATATCTTCCTGCTGGTGAGCGCGGCGCTGGAGGTGACCAATCCGTCCATTGAAGAGACCGCCCGCTCGCTGGGCGAACACCCGCTGGGCGTGCTGCGCCGGGTCACGCTGCCGATGCTGCGGCCGAGCATCCTGGCCGGAGGGCTGCTGGTGTTTCTCTACGCGCTGTCCGACTTCGGATCGTTGTCGCTGCTCCGTGTGCAGGTGTTCACGACCGCGATCTATCACCAACTCAACACACGGTTCGACCACGCCTCTGCCGCCCGGCTCTCCTGCATGCTCGTGCTCATCACCCTCGCCGTCCTAGTCGGACAGCGGGCGCTCATCAGCCGCCGCTCGTACGTGACGATCACCGGCACGGCGCGGGCCGCGCATCCCGTCCACCTCGGACGGTGGCGCTGGCCGGCCGCCGCGCTGGCGGGCGGCATCCTGAGCCTGTCGGTCTTCATCCCAGTGAGCGTGCTCATCGCGCAAACCGGCTCCGTAGAGCAGTTCACAACCGTACTGCGCGAACAGTGGGGGTTCGTGAAGAACAGTCTCCTGATGGCCGGTATCGCGGCCACCCTGGCCATGATCCTGGGAGTCCTCATCGCCTTTACCGCCACGCGCGCTAAGGGACCAGTAGGCGCGGTACTATCGGGAACGATCCAGATCGGCTACGCGATCCCCGGCACCGTCCTCGGCTTGAGCCTGATCCTCCTCTATAACACGTATCTGCCCTGGCTGTACGGAACCGTCGGCGTCCTGGTCGTGGCGTACCTGATCCGCTTCCTGACCCAATCCGTCCAGGGCCTCGACGCGGCGCTCGCCGGCATCAACCCGCATCTCAGTGAGGCCGCGCGCTCGCTGGCCGCCTCGCCGGGGACCGTGCTGCGCCGGGTGCTGGCTCCGCTCGTGCGCCCGACGCTGTTCGCCGTCTGGGCCCTGGTGTTCATCTCCGCCATGAAGGAGCTCGACGCCACCCTACTGCTCCGGCCGGCCGGGTTCGATACGCTGCCGGTGCGGGTCTACATCCATACGGTGGAAGCCGAGTACGCCAAGGCCGGCGCGCTGGCCCTGCTCCTGATTACCTTCACGGCGCTGCCCTGGCTCCTGGTGACGCGCCTGCGGGACAAGAAACTCGTATGAGGCTGATCGAACTCGCCGGCCTGTCGCTGACCTATCCCCACGCCGTTGAGCCGGCGCTCTACGACCTGTCTCTGGACGTCGCCGAGGGCACGACCCTCTCCGTCCTGGGCCCCAGCGGGTGCGGCAAGACCACCGTGCTCCGGGCCATCGCCGGCTTCGAGCATCCCCAGGCGGGCGAGATCCGGATCGCCGGACGACTGGTGTGCAACGGGAAACAGCGTGTCCCTCCGGAAGAGCGGGGCGTCGGGATGGTCTTTCAAGACTACGCGCTGTTCCCCCACCTCACCGTGGCGCAGAACGTCGCGTTCGGGTTACGGCGTATGGAGCCACGGGGGGCCGCCGAGACGGTGGCGCATACGTTGGACCTTGTCGGGTTGACGGGTCTTGAGGGCCGCTATCCCCATGAACTTTCCGGTGGCCAGCAACAGCGCGTCGCAATCGCCCGCGCGCTCGCGCCCAAGCCCGTGGTGCTCCTGCTGGACGAGCCGTTCAGCAATCTGGACCCGGACATGCGGGGGCAGATGCGTGAAGACGTGCAGGAGATCCTCCAGCGAACCGGCATCACGGCCGTCCTGGTCACGCACGATCATGATGAGGCCTTCGCCATGGCCGACCGGATCGCCGTCCTGAACCGCGGCCGACTGGAGCAAATAGACAGCCCGGAAGCCATCTACCACACGCCCGCCACTTCCTTTGTGGCGAACTTCGTTGGGCAGGCCGACTTTCTTCCGGGTCGCGTGGAGAACGGCAAAATTCACACCGAAGTGGGCGCCTTCGAGAACGTCGCCTGCCACCCATCCGGAACGGCGGTCGAAATCATGATCCGGCCCGACGACGTGCATCTCACGCCGGTTTCTGCGGGCACGGCCCAGATCGCGGGGCGGCAATTCCGAGGCTCCGAGAACCTCTACCGCGTGCTCTTGCGATCCGGGCAACATCTCCATAGTAGCGAAGCCTCCACCACGGTCTATCCGATCGGCGCCTCGGTCGAGATCACGATCGTGGCCACCCACATCGTCACGTTCGTCAAAGTCTAGCCGGACCGTTATGATTATTATAGAGATCACGGCAGTACGATGAGCGTAGAAACAACAGCGGCAGTCGCGACAAAAAACGGTATCGAATAAATATGAAACTGCGACCAGATCTTTTCGCCGCTCGCCATACGCAACGCGATTAGGTTGGCAAGCGAGCCGACGGCCAAACCAAAGCCGCCAACATTGACGCCGTATGCGATCACGCGCCAGTCGTCTGAATATTCGGCGAGCAGGATCGCCGCCGGCACATTACTGATGAATTGCGAGCTGAGCGCGGAAACCACGAAGAGCGTGCGCGTTTGTCCGAGATCAATGCGGCGCATCGCATCCTGCACGATCGGCAAATCAGCCAGCAAACGAAGATCGATAAACATGAGGATGAAGACCGCGATCAGTCCCCAATCGACGTTTGCGACCACGCGGCGGAAGGCAAACAGATAAACGGCCAGCACCAGCAGGAGTGCCGCGACCGGCATGCGCAGGTTAAGCAGAACCAGAAACGGCAGGTAGAGCGCGAGCGAGGTGGTGAGCAACGGCCGCTGCGCGTCGATCGCCGTCGTCTCAGTCGCAAGATGAATTTTGTTGCCGGAAAAAGCCAGCGCGGCCAGCAAGACCAGCAGCCCCATCAGCAAGCCGGCCAGCGGCAGCATCGCCAATGTGAATGCGACAAACGATGTCTGGGAAAGGTGCCAGAGAAACAGATTTTGCGGATTGCCGATCGGCGTCAGCGCCGAGCCGGTATTCACAGCAAGCGCTTCGAAAACGATCAGGCGCGCGATCGGCAATGGTGCGAGCAGGCGGAGACTCAGCGTCAACGGCACGACGATGAAAAGCGCAATGTCGTTAGTCAGCACGGTCGCCAACAAGGCTGACGCCAGCACCAGAAACAGCCCGAGCGCGCGTTCGGTCGGCATACGCGCGGCCAGGCGCCGCGCCAGACCATCGAGATAGCCGCTCAGCTCGACACCCTTGGTCAGGATCAGCAAACCGGTCAGCGCTGCGATCGTCGGCCAATCGACCAGCTTCGGGTAACTGACAATCGCGCGCGGATTGAGCGCCGTCAGCAAAGCCAGGACGGCGAGCAAGGTCCAGAAAAAATAATCCTTGCGCAGCGTTGCGAAGAAGCCGGGCTGTGCGGTCAACGACGCGCTGGTCGACGGCTTCACCAGCTCGCTCATGGCGGTGCCGTAACGGGTACGGGATTCAGGGGGAACGCAGCCATTTCATCTCCGCCATTCTCGGTCGTCGGCTTAGCTTTGGACACGATGCGTTCTCACTAATAAGTGCACCGCGTAGGGTCCCGCGATACACGCGCGGTCTATCCCGTTCCATATCCTAAACGTCCCGACTGAAAACATGCACAACATCGGTCATTTGTGCGCCTGTGTCAAGATGCCACATGACGCCGGAGCGGGGATCACCAGCGAGTTTCGAGGCAGGAAAGACCCAGTACCAGCCCCAGTCCTTCACTGCGTTCGACAAGCAAAAAGAGGGCAGCAACGGTCTTTCGGGTAGGCGGTCAGCCTCTGCGCGCTTGACATTCAAGCCCGTTGCTGTCCCCTTTTTCTGTCAGAATCCGAACGACAGCCCGACCGTTCCGAACACCGCCGACCGGTCGGGCGGTCCCGCGAACTCCGTTCCGATGCCGCCATCAAGTACCAGGCGCGAGCTGACCTGATGCCGAAGCCCGACTTCCACGCCGGTTGGGTTGCGCCCTCCGCGCAGGTCAGACTGCCGGGTGAACAGGTCGGCAATGAGTGTTTCCCGAAACCGCATGGGATAGCCCAACGGGTAACTCACCCCTGCAGCCAGACGGTACAGGCCGTTGCGTGCTGTCCCTTGCGCGGAGCCTACAACCGTGTAGTCCGCGTTCAGATGCGTCCGCCACCGACCGAAGGATCGGGTCAGGATGCCGCCCACGGTGGCGTCCACGCCCCGGGACCGCAGTCCCGTCGGCAACTCCATTTCAACTTTCACGGCCAGTGCCGGGAGGTTCAGCGTCTCCGTGTTGAAGTTATACAGGGCGCCGACACGCAGATCGCCGGACTTCTCGGCGCCCTTCAGTGTGGTCGGCTCCGTGAACAGGTCTCCTCCGAGTTCAAGCTGGGTGTTCGCGAAGGCACCGACCAGGAGTTGCGGCTGAAACGCAAAGCGGGTGTTCCCCTGACGCCCATCCACGAATCGCCCTCCCCCTTCCAGGGCGATCTCACCCTGGGCGATGGGATAGGCGTCCTCGAGCCGGAGCGGGCGGTTCTTATCCAAATTGTCATGGTCGAGCGCCCATACGGGCTGGGCGCCCAGCCCAAGCAGCATGCTGAGAACGACAAGCAAATTGTAGCGCATGGGGCGTCTCCTCTCGCGGCCTAATGGGCGCGGGGCTGTGGAGACTGCTCCATGCCCTTCATCCCGTTCATGTCACGCATGTCATGTTTCATCTCGTCGCCGCTCCTGATCATGGGGTTCGTGGCGTCAGCGCTGGCCAGATAGTAGCGATCCAGAATCCGGTAGATCTCCGTCCGCTTGGCCTCCCACGTCGGGAACAGGTCGCTCACGAGGATGTCGCTGATATTGTCGTGCAGCATGTGGAGGTTGTCGAAGATGTTGGCGAGGTCCGGGTGCCGCGCCGCGAAGGCCGGGCTGAGTTCCGCCGTCAGCGGCATGAAGATCCACTGTACCGGTGGCTGTTTGAGATACCCGTGGTAGGTGGTCAGGATGGGCCGTATCACCGCCTTCTGCGACGCAAGGTCGGGGGCCCCGGCCAGCACGTCGTACACGGCCACCTGCAGGTAGTGGTACGCCCAGATCGTGGCGTTGAAGAGCGGAAACTTCCGGCGGAAAGATTTGGAAAACGGAAGATTGTCCAGCCCCTGGTGGTCCAACGGCCTGGCGGTGATGGCATACGGACTTTGCTGGTAGTAGGCGAGGGCGGCCCGGATCGCCGCCTCCTGATCGGCGACCCTGTCGGAGACGTAGATATCGTAAGTGGCGCGATGAAGCGTGTGGGCTTGGTCGAAGGTATTCTGCGCGCGCCAGGCCAGCTTCATGTATGTGGGCGCGATGGCTTCTTCGTTCGGAGGCAGCGCCGGTCTCAAAGCAATGAACCGGAGCGTCTGTCGCCGGGCCGTGTCCTCAATGGCCGGGATGCTCCGTGCCCCGGTCAACAAGAGGTTTTCGTAGAGATGCGAATGCCCGAAGTCCACCCCGTTGAACTCGCTATCGAGTTCGGGCAGGTGATCGCGCAACGCAAAGTTCCAGCTTGCGCGTTGATAAAACCGCTTGTCGCGTGGCTCAAACTGAGCGTGCGCGAACGGCGCCGAGAATGCCGTCAGCGCCAGCGTCATGCCGATGATTGCCGATACGTGCTTGGTCCGCATGGTGTCGTTCCTCCTGGAAACACGCGCCTAGGGGGACGAAGCAAGGACGTCCCCGGGACGTGTTCTACACAACAAAATGTTGAGAAAAAAGGAGACGAGGCTAGCGGACGCGAGGAGGGTGGAACAGACCGTGGACCGGCGCGCGAGGAGGCAGCGCCGGCGCCATCAATGCGGATAAGCCGAGCAAGGTTAAGCGGAAGAGATCGCCCATGGACGACTCAGGCCCCATGCAGGTGGCGCAGGAGGCTGTCGCGTCATGGTGGAGGTGGCCGGTCTCGGCATGGCCGGTTCCCATGAGCGGGACCACGCAGGCCACCACCAGGATCATGCACCCAATGAGGACCAGCCGAACCATTTTTTGATTATACAACAGGCCGCACAGGCCGGAGGAAACATTTTTTCAGCGCCGGAAAACGCCTTGACAAGGAGGCTCAAATTAAGATATCAGTACTTGTTCTCAATTTCATTTTTACAAGAAAGGAGTGCCGTATGCGACAACTGGCGATGATCGGGGCGCTCTCGGCCTGCCTGCTTGGGGGCGCCCCGCTCGCGGCGATGGCCGACGAGAAGACCGAACAGGCATTGGAGGAACGGATCAAAAAGCTCGAAAAGATGGTGGAAGAGCTGACCAAGCACGAGGCTGAGGAAGCAAAGATAAAGACGACGAAGGAAGGTGAAAAACCGCTTAGCGTCGGCAGTACCGGCAGCGGCAAGCTGATCTATGCCAAGCCGTTTGTCTCGGCCCCTAAGGCGATCGTCGGCGGGTATATGGATTTTGAGGCGAATTTTCTCACCGATCAGCAACTGACCAGAAGCCGGGCCACGAACTTCGACCAGCTTCGGTTCATTCCGTTTATTTATGGGGACGTGACAGAGAGCATCAAAGTGGCCGCCGAGATCGAGTTCGAACATGGGGGGCCCCAGAACGCGAAGGCAGACGGCGAAATCAAGATCGAGTTTGCGACGGTCGACTACTTGGTCACCGAGCCCTTCAACCTTCGCGCGGGGCTCCTCCTGATGCCGGTCGGCAAGTTCAACCTGCTGCACGATTCGCCGCTCAACGACCTGACGGATCGGCCGCTGGTCTCCAGGCTCATCATCCCCAGCACCTGGACGGAGGCCGGCGCCGGATTCTACGGCACGCTGTATCCGGGACGAGTCTCAAAGCTCGATTACGAAGTCTACGCCTTCAACGGCTTTGCCCTCCGGGCGTCGGATTCGGCTGTCGCCGTCGGCGACGGCCTGCGCAATCTTCGGGGATTCCAAAGAAACGACAACAATAACAATAAAGGCGTGGTCGGGCGCGTGGCCTTCAGCCCCTTCCTGGGCGTTGAAGTCGCCGGATCCGCCGCGCATTCAGCGTACAGCAGGAACGCGGATAAATACGCTACGCTCTGGGCCATCGACTGGACGCTGCAACGCGGGCCGTTTGAGGTGATCGGCGAATCCGCGTGGGCCAGGATTGACGCCAGCGGGGCCGGCGGCCTGGCGCCCACCGGCATGAGGGGCTACTACATCCAGGGCAATTACCACTTCCTGCCGGATTTCCTGAAGACATGGTCTCCCCGGCACTTCACGGAGGCGTCCACGTTCACGGCCGTGGTTCGCTGGGACAACGTGGATACCGATACGGATAATCGAACATTGCGGGCGACAAGCGGGAACAGCCGCGAGTTGCAACGGCTGACGCTGGGGTTGAACTTCCGTCCCATCGAGGACACGGTGTTCAAACTGGATTATCAGTTCAATTCTCAGTTGAATACGAACTATGTGTCCACGTCAGCGGGAGAATCCGTGCTCATCAACGGGAATGGATTGGTGCTGTCGGTGGCGACGTATTTCTAAACCGTGTTAAGATGCCGCGCCGTGCGAGAGGTTTCAGTGTGATACGGACAACCGGCGCGATCCTGACTCTGTGGCTCCTGCCGGGGTGTCTGACCCTGGCAGGGAAACCGACCGCGGTTTCCCTGTGCTCCTTCGACCAGGTGTGGGATACGTCTGCGGTCGCGCTCGCGGACTTTCCGCTTCAGACGGTTGACACGGCGGCGGGGGTGCTGGAGACAGGATGGGTGGAAGTCGAAGGCTCTCGGCAAGCGGGTCTTTTCCAGCGGGACGTCAACAAGGAGCGCTTCAAGTATGTGGTGGAGGTCACGCAGGACGGCGCCGGGGCCGTCGCAACGGTCCTCCAGCTTCGCGAGGAGTGGTCACCAATGGGCGTCCGCATGCGCCAGTGGCGCGGGATCCCGGGAAATCCAGCGGAAGAATCCGCCGTCGCCGCCGAGATCGCCAAGCGCCTCAAGGCAAAGGGATGCTGAGGCGCGTGCTGACGGCCGCCCTGCCACTCTGGTTCGCGTTCGCCCCCTGCGTTGACGCATCGGAGCCAGGGAAGCGAACCTGGGACCCGGACCTGAAGCGCTGGCTGACCGAGGAAGAGCTCGGCAGTATCGATGTCTATCTCACCGAGGAGCAGGCCCTCAAGCTCTTGTTTCCCAAATCCCAGCACGTCCGAGCGGAGGAGCTCACGCTGGCTCCCGACCAGAAAGTCCGGATCCAGGAGCGGATCGGCTGGAAATTCCCCGAAGAATCGTTCCGGGCTTTCACGGCGACGAGCGCCGGCAAGGTGGACGGGTATGCCGTCATCCAGGAGACCATCGGCAAGCACCGGCCGATCACGTACATGGTGGGCGTGACTCCGGACGGCAAGGTTTCCGACATCGAGATTTTGGTGTATCGCGAGAGCAAAGGGAGCGAAGTCCGGATGAAGCGCTTCAACTATCAATACGAGGGCAAGACCGTCCTCGATCCCATCCGCATCAACAAGGACATCATCAACATCACCGGCGCGACGATGTCGGTGCGTTCGGTCAGCGCCGGCGTGAAACGAGCCCTCGTCCTGGTGGACGAGTTCTACCTCAACCGCCGCTGAACCGAGCATGCGCCACTTCAACACCCGCTTTCGCCTGCTCGACACCGACCGCAATATCCGTCTCCTCTACACGCTGTTCATTCTCACCCTCTTCGCGGGGTTCCTGTTCACCATCTACTGGGCGCACAGCGCCACCGGGCTTTCCTATACCGGCATCGCACAGCATTATCTCGGTTCGGATGAGACCTTCGGCGAGCCCAAGTCCTTCCGCGAGCTGGCGGAAACGACGCATTTCCACTTCTTCACGATGCCGGTCGTCTTTCTGGTCCTGTGCCACGTCTTCTACCTCACGATGGCCGGCCAGGGCCTGAAGCTCGCCATGACCCTCCTGGCCTTCGGCGGCGTCGCCCTCGATCTCGCCTCGCCCTGGCTCATCCTCTACGTGAGCCCGCACTTCGCGCTGATGATGTTGCTGGGCGACGTGCTCATGCTCGGCACCTTCCTGGTGATGGCCGGCTGGCCGCTGTATGAGATGTGGATTCTCAAACAACGGCTGATGGCGTCGGGCGACACCGAGTAATCATTTTGATCTTGACGGGGAGGTTTCTTTACTGTAATATGATTTTGAGAATAGGACTCAATATAATAAATGAAAACCAACCAAGAGCCCTAAGGAGCCGCCCATGTTCGCTGATACGACTATGACCCGCGACCTCGTCGTCCTGCTCTTCTGGAAAGACTCGTCTGGCCGGATCGTCATACTGGAAGCGACCGATCGTCCTCCGTGCGGACCACCTTCCGACCTCGCCGCACTCGGCGACGAGGCGCTCCGCTGGGTCTCCCGGGACAACCGCCCCCTGGTTCTGGACAACGGCATCGGAATGCCTGGTCGGATGCAGGACGTCTTGGACAAGACCGGCCTGTGGTCCGCCGCAATCTTCCCGATCACACACAGCGAATCTCCCATCGGTGCCCTGGTGCTCGGATGCCGCACCGGTCCCTCGCCGTTCACCTTCCTGGAGCCTCCCGCCTTAGCCGTGCTCGGACACCTGCTGTCCCGCGCCGTTGACCGCTTGTGCCTGACACGGCGGTGGGCGAACGAACAGGCCGATCAATCGACCAACGCAGGCGTATCTGATCTGATGGAGGCAACCAGATGAGCAGGGAGGGTGCCCTGCCTCCCAGTCGGGCGGGGAGAGTTCACCCTCCTGGCTCCCCGTCCGGCGCGCAGCGATCAGCGTAAGAGCGACCGACCGGTCGCTCCTTCTGACATCGGGATAACAAGGAGAACGACATGGAGCGAATCATTCAGGACAAAGGACAGGTAGTCTTGAACGTCTGCGGCTGCGGCAAGCTGCATTTCACGTATGGACCAATCACCCTGCATTTTGAGCGGGAGGAATTCCTGACGTTCGCCGATGAGGTAAACCACGCCGCCGCCCATTTAGGTGACCAACGTGGGCCTGTGGCGTTCCCTGGCGGAAACGGCACGGCATGCCATTGAGCGGCCTGCGACTATGCCTTACGTAAATCGTGTTGTCATTCGAGCAGAGAGAGCCGCCGGCGAACGAGCGGAAGGATTTATGAATCACTACACTACGCGGGGAGAGATTGGCGGGAAAGCTGCAAGGGTACGGGGCGAGTTGCGTGAACTGATCGAGCAGATCAGGCGCCACTTCCCTGAGTTGGCCGAGCCATTCGCGGGAGCGGCGGCACGGTGGGACCTGAAGCAGGGTGCCCGTCATCTTGTCAGCAGCCTGATTGAGCAGATTCATCGCCAGGAACCGTCGGGTGACGACATGGCCACCAAGCTTCACAGGTTTATGGTGTCCAACCTTCATAAGGGTCTCACCCTCAAAGACCTGGCCGGGTTCCTCGGGTACTCCGAAAAATACTGCTCCGATTTCTTTCAGGCCAGGATGGGCCAGCCCTTCTCCAGGTACCTGAAACGGCTGCGTCTTGAGAAAGCTGAACGGCTCCTGAAAGGGAGTTCCGCCACGCTGGCGCAAATCGCGGCGAGTATCGGATTCCACGATCCGTTCGCCTTCAGCCATTTCTTCAAAAAAACCACCGGCTATTCGCCCACGCTCTTCAGAGAGCGGCACGGCAAGCTGTCCCTCCCGGGCAGCCTGTACCACACCCCCTGCAAAGACAATTGAGTGACTGAGTTTTCAACAGGCTGCTAGGCCCCCACCAAATCCCGATAGCGCGCCAACATCTTTTCCCAAGGAAGGACGTCCACTCCTGTGTCGAGGCGTCTTGGAACGGAATCTTTCAGGGACGCGACAATCAGCGGCACGTTAGGAAACCGGCTTTTGAAAGCACGCAGCGTCGCCGTGGAGATTCCTTCGTATCCCGTTCTACATTCCACGGCCAGCAGGGGGCCGTGCCCTCCGGTGATCACGAGATCAATTTCGTGAAGGCCTTCTCTCCACATGGAAAATTCATGAGGGGCCTCACTGTAATCCCTGATGCGGATGAGCTCTCGAATCAGCCATGTTTCAAACAAACGCCCCATTTCATCGGCGGTCGGAGGATCAGTCAGTCGATTCTGGATCGCCCGAACCACCCCACAGTCAAAAAAATAGAATTTGGGCCGGGCTTTCTTTCGCTCACTCCGATCCCACGGCCACAAAAAATTTCCGAGCAGGGTATCTTCCAAGATGGAATAGTATTCTTTCACCGTGCTGGCAGGAACGGAACATTCCCTGGAGATATTGGCGAACTCCACGACCTGGGCATTGCCCTGAGCCGCCACGTGGAGAAACCGTTGAAATGCGCCCACGTGCCTGGTCAGGGCTTCGGCCTGAATTTCTTCTTTGAGATACGTCGTCACGTACGACCTCAAGAGTGACCGAGCTTCTTCCGTGTCATGAGAGACCAGCAACTGGGCCGTTTTGGGAAGTGTCCCATAGTGGCATGCCTGTTGAATGCTGAAGTGCGTTCCCAGTTCAGTGCGGGTTAAGGGGTGCAGCTTCAGATCTTTCGCGCGTCCCCCCAGAAGATTCGCGCCGCCTCGCTTCAGTTTGCGCGCGCTTGATCCAGACAGCACAAACACCAATTGTTTTTCTTCGATCCCTTTCTGGACATAATCCAAGAGCACAGGTACGCGCTGCACTTCATCGACCACGACGAACGCGCGTGGTTTGAGAGCCGCGAGTTGTTCCCAAAACATTCGCGGCGACTGCTTCAGTTGAAGCTCCAACTCCGGATCGAGAAGATCAACATATAAATCGACGGCTAACCCACGCAAGAGAAAGCTTTTCCCCGTCATTCTCGGGCCGAACAAGAACGCCGTGCGACGAAGGCCTGTCAATGCGAGGGCGCGCGTAAAAATCACAATGATTGTAAATAACACATACATGTTATTTAAGTCAATAAAATGGCAGCTCCGTGTTACTTATACATTACAGCTCATCGCTCCCGCTGAAGCCGTCATCCATGCCTGCCTGTGCAGACAGGCGAACGCACCCCTTGGCCGCCTTTTTTCCGGTCAATGAACATGCCCGATCCGGAACATGAACATTCCCTCAGAGTCGCTCCGTAGAGTAGAGTGGCCTCCTTGACGATAATGATACTCAATTATCTATAATTACGTTTCGTCGCTGCCGGCGCCCTGCTCTTGTTACGGTGGCCGGATTCTCGTGAAGCGGACGGAGGTTGGCGATGGATACGTTGCAAGAGGTGGTAGATTACGGCGTGATCGGGCTGCTGCTGGCATTGAGCCTCTGGTCCGTTGCCGTGGCAGTGGAGCGGTGGCTCTTTTATCGCCGCATTGACCTGAGCCGGTTTGCCAGCCGGCAGGAATTCGAGATCGCGCTCACCAAGCGACTCGTCGTCATCGGTACGGTGGCGGCGAACGCTCCCTATATTGGTCTGCTGGGGACTGTCTTTGGGATCATGCTGACGTTTCACACCATGGGTACGTCGGGCACCATGGCCGTCAGCACGATCATGATCGGGCTCAGCCTGGCGCTGAAGGCCACGGCCATGGGCTTGCTCGTCGCCATCCCCTGCGTGGTGCTGAACAATGTGCTCCGCCGGCGCGTCACCGAGTTGCTCACGCTCTACACGGTTCAGCATGGATCGTGAACTGAACCAGATCAACGTCATTCCGCTGGTGGACGTGATGCTGGTGCTGCTGGTCATTGTGCTGACGACCGCGACCTTCATCACGACCGGGCAGATTCCCGTGGACTTGGCCAAGGCCAAGGCGGCTGGCGACCGGAAGGACGTGCCGGTGGTCATCACTCTGACGGCGGATGGACACTTGTATCTCAACGACCGGCCTGTCACGCACGAGAGCCTGAAAGTGGAGATGACCCCCCACCCCAGGGAATCGCTCGTCGTCGTGCGCGCCGATCGCGTCACCGTGTTGGAAAAATTCGTGGAAATTGTGGACGAAGTGCGGGGGCTCGGGTTTCGCCAGGTCAGCCTGGAGGTAGTCCGGCTATGACTGTACTGGCACGCTGTCCTGATGAGGCCAAGCAGCATGCCCAAGGCTGGACGCTGTCAGTGCTCCTGCACGGCCTAGCTATCAGTGTGGCCATCCTGCTGGTCGCTGATTTCACACTTGCTCCCCCGCCGGAGCCGTTTCGGTGGGAGGTCTCCATGGTCGAGGCGCCGCCGGCGGAACAGATCGATACGCCGACACCAGCCCCCTCACAGCCGGTGCCGCCACCCGTGCAGGCCGCGCCACGCCCCGTCCGCCAAGCAACACAAGACGTGAGCCCGATCATGGAGGCCACGCGAGACGCGCCTCCTCAGACCGTTCCGGAAGCCACGACAGAGAGCGTTCCCGCCTTCGAACCCCAGCCGGTGACAGCGCCTCAGGAGCCCGACCACCCGTTCACACCGGCGATGCCCAGCGAGCTTCCGGTTCGCGCAACGCCGACCACCCCAGTGGACTATGGCTGGCTAGCCAATGCACTCTGGAAGCGGATCGAACAGTTGAAGCGGTATCCGCACCTGGCCCGCATGAACCAGTGGGAAGGCAAGGTGGTGCTGCGGGTGGTCATTCGGGACGACGGCCAACTCCTCGATCTGAAGTTAGAAGAAAGCTCGGGGCATGCCGTGCTGGATCGCGATGCCCTGGAAACCGTGAGGCAAGCCTCTCCGCTGACACTCACGCGCCCTCTGGGGCAGCCCCAGATGGTCATGCACGTGCCGATCAGCTACAAGCTGGACCAATAAAATCCTATTCAAAGAACGTCAGGGCGGCCCATCCAACAGTGCCGCCACAAGGAGTTCGGATGATAAAAATTTGGCCTTGCAGATTGAGAATGAGAGTAGGAACTACAATTATGTTTCTGGCAGCCAGCACAACCTTGGCGGCCCTGTCGGCAGCGATCGCGCAGGAGCCGGAAGCGGGGACGGAGGAACGGCCGATCACGGTCCCACCGATCGTCGTCAAGGACGTACCGGCGAAGACCTCTCAGAAAGTGGAGGACATCCCCGGCACCGTGCACGTCATCACGCGCGAGGAGATTGAACGGGCCCACGCAAAATCTACAGAGGAGATCTTGCGGCGAATCCCTGGAATCAACATCATTCAGGAACATGGCCAGGGACTGAGACCAAACATCGGAATACGAGGACTGGACCCCGGACGAAGCCGCAATGTCCTCGTGCTCGTGGATGGCGTGCCGATTCAGCCGGCCATGTTCGGCGACGCCGCGATGTACTACAACGTTCCGATCGAACTCGTCGACCGCATCGAGGTCATTAAAGGAGGCGCCTCGGTGCTCTATTCCCCAAACACCCAAGGAGGCGTCATCAATTACATCACCAAAAAACTGCCCGATGTCCCCACGCCCTCAATCAAGGAGACCTTCGGCAGCCACGGCCTCTTTTCCAGCGACATCTACTATGGAGGAAAGTCCGGCAACAAGGGGGCGCGTATCGGTTACTTGCGCCGGCAAGGCGACGGGTTTCGTGACCATAGCAAGTTTTGGTCGGATGATTTCGGGCTGAGATTCGAGGCGAGCCCGGATACCAAGACCGATATTGTGGGCAATCTCTCTTGGTACAACGAGGTGGCTCAGACGCCAGGAAGCATCTCACCCGCCCAATTCGCGGCCAACCCGAGGATAGCGGGCAAACCTGTCGATGAATTCAGGGGGCAGCGAGCCAGCTTTGATACGACCTACAGCACCCAACTCGATGCCGACAATACGCTCCGGGTCCTCGCCTACGGCAATTTCTTCGAGCGCAATTGGTTTATCCAGACTCAATCCGCGACGACAGGGGCGCTCGGCACGACCAACGACCAGTTCCGGCGGAAGTTCAATGTGCTCGGCATCGAACCGCAGTGGCACCATACCTATCGCCTCCTGGGTCGGGAGAATACTCTCATCGTTGGTCTCCGCTATTACGTGGACAGATTGACGGATGTGCGGGCAGTCGGGACCTCGCCTGCCGACAAGAACGGCAGGACCACGCAGAATGCCGACCTTGAGACCGTCGCGTCCTCGGCGTACGCCGAAACGAATGTTCATCTCACGGATCGGTTGACGCTCACACCGGGAGTGCGCTGGGAATCGGTCAATCTGAGCCGGGAAAATTTGAATGCCGCCGCGCCGAACTCCAAGAACGATTCAACGACCAAGAAGACCATCTATGGAATAGGCGCAGGCTACCGGTTGCCGATGGATACGATGCTCTTTGGGCACGTGCACACGACATTCCGTCCGCCGACTTTCGCCCAGGCCGTGGATCCCACGACGGGCACAAATACAGACTTACGCGCGGAAGCCGGAGTGAGCTCCGACATCGGCGTCCGGTCAAAAATGCTCCCGTGGCTCTCCACAGAGATCAGCGTCTTTCGCCTGACGTTTGATAACCAGATCGTCAGCCAGAGCGGAAGGCTTGTCAACGGAGGAAAGACGCTTCACCAGGGAGTGGAAGGCATTCTGAACTTCGACTGGGGTCGCCTGTGGGCCCCGGTGACGGGCCTGACGAACCGCTTCATGCTGACGCTCATGAATGCGGAAAGCCGCTCCGGGGCCACAGCAGGCAAGGATTTGCCCTTCGCGCCCCGCGTTCTATTGGGTTGGGGGGTCGGCTATCTCCACTCGTCCGGGCTCTCGGTGGACCTCGATGCCACCTTTACCGGACAGCAGTTCGTGGATTCGGCCAACACGGGGCCGGAGAACGCCCTCGGCACCTTAGGGGCCATCCCCTCGTACACACTCTGGAATCTGCGTCTGGCCTACGCGCATCCCAGGTACCCCCTCTCGGTCTTTGGGGGCATCCGCAACCTCTTTGATGAACATTACATCGCAACCCGGACGGCGGCTTCGTTTGTCGGACTTCAACCAGGAGAGACACAAACCTTCTACGTCGGGGCGTCCTACTCGCCCAAGTACTAAACAGAGCAGACTCTTTCAGAAAAGGAGACAATCATCATGACAGGAAAGAACGCCATAGGCTTCAGTGTCGCGTCCATTCTCTCAGTCGGGCTGATGGCGTCGGCCGCCTCGGCTCATTTCATCTGGATTGAAACACCGTCTGAGAACGATCGCAAGAAGGAGCAAACGGTGGCCCTGTATTTTGGAGAGTACCAGGAGTTTATTCGCGAAGAAGCGGGGGGGCGTCTGGACTCTGTGGACGCCGTCAAGGCGTGGGTTCTCGATCCCAAGGGCGCCCGCCAGGCGCTGTCTTTGGAAAAGAAGACGAACCACTTTGTGGGTGTCCTCAGCCCCTCCTGCCTGCCCGGGCGGTATCACGTGATGGCAGAAAATACCGAGGCCGAGGTGCAGGACTTGACCAAATACAATCTGGGCGTCGTGAAGCCGCAATTCTACGCGCGCAGCCAGTTCGTGTGTGTGGAAGCAACCCGACTCCGTGAGCGGGACAAGGAAATCGAGCAGGTGTCCGAGTTGGACATCATCCCGCTCACCAAGAGCATCAATCTGGTCACGGGGGAGTTTGCCCCTCGGACGGGCAGCGAAGTGGTCGTCCAAGTCTCCTTTAAGAAACAACCGCTGGCCTCGACGGCCCTCCTGGTCCATTCGCCGCTGGGATGGGATAAGGAGGTACGTACGGACTCACAGGGGATCGCGTCCTTCACCCCGCTCTGGCCCGGTCACTACGTGCTCGAGCTCGTCCATGTGGAAAAAGCGCCAGGTGAGTTCAAGGGCAAGCAATACAACGCCGTTCGGCACCGCGCGACCACGACTATTGCGGTGGGGGGTCCAAAGATTGTCGCGGAGAAGTAGCATGCGGTGGTGGCACAACGAACGAGCCGCCAGGACGATTCACCGCTGGATCGGGGCAGCTTCCCTTGCCTTTCTCTTGGTCTCGGTGAGCACCGGGCTGTTGTGGGCCAACGCACGCTTCCTGTATTGGCCGGACCACTACAAGGAAAAGGTCCGCACGGTGGAAGCTCCGCCGCTGGCGTCGGTGCGGGTGCCCCTGCACGAGGTATTCGAACAGAGCCGAAAGGCTTTCGGTGGCGCGGTGACCGTTGATCGGATCATGCTTCGGTCTGACTTTGGTCGCTTGGTCTATGAAGTCGGGATGCGGGTGGACGGAAAGGCCCGGGCTCTGTTGTTGGATGCCCAGACCGGCGAGGCGCTCTCGCCCATCTCGGAGTCATTAGCCAAGACCATCGCCCAGCAATATGTGCAAGAAGACGCCATGATCACCGATGTGAACGTTGAACCGTACATGCCCCGGAATAAACGTCTGGCCCACGACGCGGTCCGTGTCCGCTTCAACGACCCGCACCGTACCGAGATCATTTTGGACCGCCAGACGGGTGAGATCCTGGAAGATGAGGGCCGGTGGCGCAAGTTTCACTTCTTGGTGATGCAAGTCCACCAGTTAAATTTTTTCGGCTTTCACAAGACGCTGCTGAACGTGATCGGGATTCCCTTGCTCGTCCTGGGATTCTCCGGCCTCATCCTCTGGGGCATGCACCTAGCCAGACGACGACGGCAGACGAAGAAGGCCACGACGCCTTATCCCAGCAGCCACTGGTAGAGGAGCCCTGCGGTCGCGCTGCCGGCGACCACCGGGACGATCCCCCAGCGAAAGCGCCACATGCCCACGAAGGTGACCGCCGCGACGATGAGCGCAAACGGATCGAGCGCCTCGAGCCGGACCACGGGCACCACAAAGCCCAGGACGTGCTGCTCGGTGACCGTCCTGAACAGGGTGTGGAGGCCGAACCAGACCGCGAGGTTCAGGATCACCCCGACGACCGCGGCAGTGATCCCGGAGAGGGCTGCATTGAGGTGAACGTTCCCTCGGAGGCGCTCGACGAAGGGCGCCCCCAGGAAAATCCAGAGAAAGCAGGGTGCGAAGGTGGCCCACACCGTCACCATGGCGCCGAGCAGGCCGGCCACGAGGGGATCCAGGTTCCCCGGGTGCTGGAAGGCGCCCATGAACCCCACGAACTCCACGACCATGATGAGGGGCCCCGGCGTGGACTCAGCCAGGCCGAGGCCGTCGAGCATCTGGCCCGGCGCCAACCACCCATACTGCTGGACGGCCGCTTGATTGATATAAGCCAGGACCGCGTAGGCGCCGCCGAACGTCACCATCGCGGCCTTGCTGAAGAAAATCGCCTCGGCGGTCAGGACATCATCAGCGCCGCGCCAGGCCATGACCGCGGCCAGCGGCCCCCACCACGCGGCAAGGCCGATCACCAGGACAGCCAGGGACCGCCCAAGACTTGGTCGGGTGTGCTCAGCCGGCGTCTCGCCCGCGCGTTCCGCTCGGCCACCGTCTGCTGGCGAGAGCCGGTCCGCGAGGAGTCCCAGGAGTCCCGCGCCGACCACGATCGCCGGGAAGGGGATCTTGAAGAAAAAGATCGCCACGAAGGCGGCTGCGGCAATCGCCAGGGCTCCCCGCTTGCGTAAGACCTTCGACCCGATCTGGATAGCCGCCGCGGCCACGATGGCGATGACCGCGGCCCGCAGGCCGTGGAAGAGCGCCATCACCCACGCCACGTCCCCGTGAACGGCATAGAGCCACGAGAGACCCAGGAGCAGAAAGAATGCGGGGAGGATGAAGAAGATCCCCGCCACAAGCCCGCCTATGGTCCGGTGCAGCAGCCACCCCACGTAAATGGCAAGCTGTTGCGCCTCCGGACCGGGCAGCAGCATGCAGTAGTTCAGCGCGTGGAGAAAGCGTTCCTCGCTGATCCACCGGCGCTTCTCCACCAGCTCCTGGTGCATGATCGCGATCTGGCCCGTGGGCCCGCCGAAGTTGATGAAGCCCAGCTTGAGCCAGAACCGGAAAGCTTGCCAGAAGGGTACTGTGGGCATTGGGTAGGACTCTAAATCATACTGCTTCGGGGTATCAAGAGCCACTGCTCAGGCTTCTGCTGCCAGTCCTTTCCGGCGAATGAGCATGTCCGATCTGGAAATTGAGCATTCCCAAGCCGCACCACTCTGTTCTATGCTCATGACTTTGACAATCGATTGCATAGTCAGAAGGGCAACCCCCAACAAGTGGAGGACCGGCTTCACGGGATGCAGCGTGCCGGTCGCCAAAGCAAAGGAGCGCAGATGATGTCTCGTACGCAATGGATGAGTGTCTTCCTCCTGGTGACCAGCTTCGGGACGATATCCCCGGCTCTCGCCCAGGAGACGCCGGAGAAGCCCGTCGTACTTCCCTCCATTACGATCAAGGCCCCTTACAGCTCCGCTGTTCCCGACCGCGCCACGACCGCGACGAAGACGGATACACCCTTGAAGGATATCCCTGCGTCAATCCAAGTTGTGCCAAAAGAAATTCTGGACGTCCAAGGGGCCTATAACCTTGATGGCGTGCTTAAGAACGTCAGCGGGGCAACACAGGCGAGCGGAACCAACTACGGCTTCTTCAATTCCTACCTCCTCCGCGGCCTCGAACAGAAGTTCCTTCGGGACGGAATCCCCGACGGGCCTTCTGTCAATGGATACACCCGCAGCCTGGTCAATGTGGAGCGGATCGAAGTCCTGAAAGGTCCGAGCTCCGCTCTCTACGGTAGCAGCCAGCCTGGAGGCGTCGTTAATGTGATCAGCAAACAGCCCTTAACGGAGCCGCTCTATTCCTTGTATCAAAGCGTTGGCTCTTTCGAGACCTTCCAGTCGAGCGTGGACTTTGGCGGTCCGATCGGAGCGCAGAAAGTGCTTTACCGCTTCAACGGCTCCTTTTACACCAGCGATGGCTTCCGCGACCTTAGAAATAGGAGCACCGAGATTTTTCCCACGTTCGCCTGGAGGCCCAATGACCGGCATTCACTCACTCTGAACCTTGACTATCGCAAGCTCAAGGTGGTCCCCGATAACAACGGGATCCCCTTCCGCGGCACATCCATTTTAGATGTTCCTCGCCGAGAAAAGTACTACAGCCCCTTCAGCGACACCGACCAGGAAGTCCTGCGCGGCGCCATTCACTATGACTTTAAGCTTACCGATGGTCTGGTCGTGCGGAACAACTTTGCCGTGCTCCATCGCGACCTTTTTCTCGGGCGCAACGAGTCCGGTACTGTAGCGGCGGGGAGCAGCACCATGACCGGGCGGCGTTTTCGGGAAGAGAAGACATTAGCCACCGATATTGTATACCAACTTGAGCCTGTCTGGAAGGTGAGGACCGGCAGCATCAAACATACGCTCCTAGGCGGCTTCGAATACCAATTGAATAGGCTCGGCGCCCAACGGCGCCGGGCCTCTCTGCCCAATATAGACAATGTCTTCGCGCCCGTCATTCCGGAGACAAGTTCAGCGACATTGGCCTTCACGCCGCTCTTCGATCGGGATATCACAAACAACCACTTCGGCCTCTACGCACAGGAGCAGGTTGCGTTCAGCGAACAGTGGAAGGGGAGTGCAGGTATTCGGTTCGCCCGGTTTGAAGCGGAGGAGACTGAACACTTGGCACGCACGCAAAAGAGCCGGTCTGACAATAAAGTCGGCACCAATGTAGGAGTTGCCTATCAACCGGTCAAGTGGACGTCGCTCTATGCGGCTTTTTCTCGGAGCCACTTTGCAAGCTTCAGCGCCGAAGGCGGGGCCCGTTCTCCTGAAAGGGGCACTCAGTTGGAGGTAGGGAACAAAAGCACTTTCCTTGACGGCCTTATCAACGTGAACCTCGCCCTGTTTCACGTGACTCGCGAAAACTTCATAATCACAATCGGTGGGGTTGAGAACCCCATCGGCGAGCAGCGTACGCAAGGTTTTGAGTTTGATCTGGCAAGCGAACCGAGATCGGGCTGGAAGCTCAATGCCAACTACGCCTTCCTCGACGCTAAGCTCACGAAGTTGGCACCAGGGGATCAAAACGTGGGGCATAGGGCGCCCGGCGTTCCGCGCCATTCCCTCGGCCTCTGGACCACCTATGAGCTTCAAAGCGGCCCCTTGCGCGGCTTCGGCTTTGGTGGAGGAGTGACGTACAAAGGGAGCAATTTTGCCGCCAACGCGAACACTGTAAGGATTCCCTCCTTCACAGTTGGGGACCTGGTGGCCTTTTATCGCAGAGGGATCTTTGAGGCCAGGGTGAACATCAATAACTTTACTGACGAACAATACTTCCGCAACGCATTGTCCGGTGGGGCAACGCCCGGCGAGCCCCTCACCGTGCTGGGAACGGTACGGCTTTACTTTTAAATCTGACAAGGAGCGAAAATGTTTTTTTTAAGCATAACAAAGGTGAGCCGTTTGCTGCTGGTCCTGCTTCTGTGCATGGCCTCACCGCTCATGGCCTCGCCCCGTGAAGGCGAGAAGATCATCGTGATCGGCGCTTGGGAGCGGGCGCAACCCGCTCTGGATCGAGCGGCGCTTGAACTCGGAGTCAAGGCTCGCTTTGTTGGCGCAAATGAAATCGACACGTTGGAGATCGCCGAATTGACCGCTTCGGACACGGCGCTCATTCTGATTCTGGACGTCAAGGGGGCGGTGAAGCTGAAGAAAACCCTCGCGGAGGCTCGACAGGTCAAACCCTCGCTTAAGGTTCTTGCCCTGGACTATCGCGACAGCCAAAAGGACATCGAACAAGCGGGACTTCTCGAGCGCGACGAAATAATCAAGCAGTACTGGCGCCACAACGGCCTTGAGAATCTCCGTCGGCTACTCGTCTACGTCCAAGTCAAACATCTGGGCAAAGAAGGCAAGGTCTTGCCCCCGGTCGTTGTCCCCGACTTTGGAATCTATCATCCAAAGGCAGTAGAACTTTTCGCTGATGTTGAATCCTTCCTCCGTTGGTCCCGATCCACGGGTCGGTTTGTAGACGGCGCGCCTCGCGTAGCGCTTATCGTTAAACAAAGCTTTATTGTGACCGGCGATACGAAGGTACTCGAAGCTGTGCTCTCTGCCTTCGAGAGGCGGGGCATCAACATCGTGGGCCTCTTCGCCTCCGATCATGCGCGCCTCGATGCGCTCTTAAAGGCCTGGAAGCCGGACCTTCTCGTGGACGACGGGCACGGATCGCCTGCAGTCCTCAAGGGGGCTACCGACCTTGACGTCCCGCAAATGAAGGCAATCTCGATGCACCGCGCGACGATCGCCGAATGGGAGGCCTCGCCGCTGGGATTGACCTACCAGGACGTGAATCTCCATCTCTTGACCCAGGAAGTCTACGGGATCATCGAGCCGGTTGTGGTTGGGGGTCTTACGGTGAACATCGCCGGATACCGCATTCATGAGCCCATTCCCGACAGAGTAGAGAAATTGACCGAGCGGGCGCTTAAGTGGCTGGCGCTTCGGCGAAAGAAGAACGCCGAGAAGAAGGTGGCGATCATTTACTTCAATAAGGACCTGGGTCAGGCGGATCTCGGGCGAGGGAGCCCGAGCGGTGCGTTTCTCGATGGTCCTGAAAGTATGGTTCGTCTTCTGCGTGCGATGAAAGAGCGTGGATATACGATTTCGCGCCTACCCAAAGATGGTGCGGAACTCATCGAGTGGATGAAGCGAGAAGGCCGCAACGTCGGCGCTTGGACCCATAAGGATCTCGCGAAGCTCGTCGAAACCGGCGCGCCGGTCCTTCTTCCCCAACGGGCTTATGAGAAGTGGTTCGAGAAGCTTTCTGACGCGAACCGTAAAGCGGTAACCGAGAAATTCGGTCCTCCCCCGGGTGATCAGATGGTTTGGCTTGAGAACGAGAAGAAGTTCATCGTCCTTCCCAAGATCGACCTCGGAAACGTGATCTTGATGCCTCAGCCTGCTCGTGGACCTGAAAATGACGAGAAGCTGCTTCATTCGCGGGACATACCCCCACCGCATCAGTATTTGGCTTTCTACCGGTGGCTGGAGGAGGAATTCAAGGCGGATGCCGTTATCCACTTCGGGACGCACGGTTCGGAACTGCTTTTGCCTGTCAAAGCCTCAGGACTTTCGAAGGACGATTTCGGCGATATTTCTCTGGGAACCATGCCCAACATCAATCCTTGGATCATCGACAACGTCGCCGAAGGGATGCTCGCCAAGCGGAGGGCGTACGCGGTGTTGATCGACCACTTGACGCCGCCGATCGAAGAAGCGGGACTCTCGGGCGATCTCAAGAACCTCCATGACGACATGGATAAGTTCGCGTCTCTTGAGCCCGGGCTTCTCAAGGAGGAATTTCGGAAGTCGGTCAGCGAGGCCGCACGGAAGGCGGAATTTTCCAAGAAGGAAGCGCTCCTTACAGACAAGGAGATCGCGGGAGTCGCTGAAAAGGTTCACGAGATCCACAACCAGATTGCCCCTATGAAGCTCCATGTTCTCGGCGAGGTTCCGGAGGAGCGACATTTGATTCCGTTCCTCGTTAGCATGCTCGGTTCCAGGTTCCTGGACGAACTCGGCGCGGTGCTTCCCGTTCCCAAGACAGAGGATCGTTTCGGGGGCGATCGGCGCAAGTGGCTTCGGGCTCGGGCGGAGGAGATCGTAGGGAGCATGGTCCGGAGCGGCCTCTCTGCGGACGAGGCGCTTAAGCGCGCAGGCGCAGGCGGGGGGCCGGCCAAAACTCTCGCCTTGGTCAACGAATACCGCGACCGCTTTGCGAAAACCCCGAACGAGATCGAGTACACCTTGCGGGCGTTGGAGGGCCGGTTCGTTCCCCCCGGGTCGGGGAACGATCCCGTGCGAAATCCCTCCGCGATCCCCACCGGGCGGAATATGTACGCGGTCAACCCGGAGCAGATTCCGACTAAGCCAGCTTGGGAAGTAGCGGTAGCGCTCGTCGACAAGCTTCTCAAGACTCGAAAGGTGAAGAAGATCGCCTTCGACCTCAATGCTTTTGAAACGATGCGCGATTTCGGGGTCATGGAGGCTCAGATCCTGTATCTCATGGGCGTCCGTCCCGTCTGGGATGCGAACAACTTGGCCGTGGACATCGAAGTTATCCCGAGGGAGAAGCTGGGCCGCCCTCGGATCGACGCCTTTATCTCGATCAGCGGCACGATGCGCGACAACTTTCCGTCGCGGATCCAGCTACTTGATAAAGCCGCACGCATGGTTTCAACGCTGGATGAGCCGGACAATTATGTTCGGGAAGGGACACGGGCTCGCGAGAAGGCGCTCCTCAAGCGCAACTTTTCCGCGGAGCGTGCCGGGCAATTCGCTGCGGCGCGCATCTTCGGGCAGAAGCCCGGAGAATACGGAACGAAGATCCTCTACCTCGTGCCGAAATCCGGTTCATGGGACAAAGAGAAGGAAATTGCGGACATTTACATGGAGAACATGTCCTACGTCTTTACGGGGAATGCCTGGGGCGAGAAGGTGGAAGGACTATACGAGGAGGCCGTCCAGGGCTCCGAGATGATCCTTCGGACCTGGGCCTCGAACATGATGAGCCCGCTCTCGAACCACCACGTTATCGAGTACACGGGCGGCCTCAACATGGCGGTGAAGGCGATCACCGGGAAGGATCCTGAAATTGCGCTGAATGACGTACGAGATGAGCCGCGCCTCAGGAACTTCGAGGATGCGCTCCGGGTCGAGCTTCACGCTACCCTGCTTAACGCCAAATGGACGAAGGGGATGATGGAGAACGGCTATGCGGGCGCCGGGATGATGGCGGAACTCGTCAAGAACACTTTCGGCTGGAAGGTGACCCGATCGGGCAGCGTCAGCGATGCGACCTGGAACGAGATCCATGCCGTCTACGTCAAGGACAAGCACAGCCTCAAGCTTCGCGAATGGATGGACCGCATGAACCCTCACGCGTTTCAGGAAATCGCAGCCACCCTGCTTGAGGCCCATCGAAAAGGGTACTGGTCTGCGGACGCTGCGACCATCGCGGACCTAGCCCGGCAATACGCCGAGTCTGTGGTCAAGTATAGGGAGTCCGGGGGTCTCGTGGGGGGAGGTAACGTGAGGCTTCAGAAGAAGGTTTCGGAGGCTCTCCAGGCTCCAGGAGACAAGCCTCTGGTAGAGGGCTACAAAGCCGAGGTGGCCAGCGCGAAGGGCCAACCCGCCACAGCACGAGTGGCGGGTCAGAAGCTTGAGACACCCAAGGAAGCTGCCCCGGTGAATGAGTCCCTGCCACAAATTTGGCCCGTTGCGCTGGCCGCCGTCTTCCTGGTGCTTGTTGCGCTGGGGTTTTGGAAAAGAATGGGGGTACGGTCATGATGGATGCTTTGACGAAGGTTCTCCTCACGGTCTCAAATGCCCTTTTGGTCCCGGATGTCCTCCTTCTCCTCGTATTCATGGCGTTGACGATTCTCTACCTCGGCGGCATGATGGCCGAGGCGGCTGAGCGGTGGAGGTATGGGCGCCCCTTCTGGAAATATGTGGCGGACCTGAAGAGGGAACCGGGTCGTCGCGTCCAATTGCACGATGTGCCTGCCCGGCATGGATTTCCCGCAAAAGTCCTCTCCGTTTTTTCTCCCGGAGCGAAAGAAAAGTGGGTTGACGATACGCAGCTTGCCATGGAAGCCTCGCTTGCGCGTTTGAATATGGGAATTCGGCTGGGTCCGCTCCTGGGGCTTGCCGGAACATTGATTCCCCTGGGGCCGGCGCTGGAGGGTCTCTCAACCGGCAACATCGCGGTCCTCTCGCAAAGTCTTGTTGTCGCGTTCACCACCACGGTCGCCGGACTTTTCATCGGAGGTCTCAGCTACGTCATGTATTCGATTCGGCAGCGGTGGTACGCGCAGGACTTGAACGATCTGGAGTTTATCCTGGAGCGCATGGGTAATTCATGAAAAGAAAAATTAGAATACTCGGCAGCGAGGACGACGATCCCCTCTCTGGGGTCGCAAACTTTTTCGATCTTGGAATCGTCTTTGCGCTGGGCTTTCTTCTGGCCCTGGTGGCCTATTTAGGTCTTCCTGAACTGGTGTTGAAGCAAGAGGTGACTTTGGTGAAAAATCCCGGGACGCCGGAAATGGAGATCATTCGCAAGACGGGGACCCGCATAGAGCGGTATCGTGTCAGCCGGGAGAAACTTGGCGGCGAAGGCGAGAGGCTAGGTATAGCGTACCGGCTCAAGTCCGGAGAAGTGCTTTACGTTCCTGAAGAGCCGGAACAGAAGTAAGGCTCGCTGTCGAAGGAGCGGCTGGTCGGTGTCGGCTGTAGTGTTCAACGGAAAGGAGGTCCTCTCCCGTCCCAATTTTCTCCGCAGGCTCAACGGGACAGGGATTGCAATGAATTCCTTGAGTGGCTCAAGTCATGCTCCTTACAGACCGGAAAACAAGCCAGAACTTAAAAACAAGCCCGATCTATAGGGAAGACGCCATGCAGGAACCGCTACGGATTCGAGACGGGCCAGATCTTATCGAAATCGATTTTTCAGACGTCGAAAAATACCACGGGCAGCATGCCATTGTGGGAGCGGCCGTCGCGTTCATGGCCATGCACGCAGCCTTTCCCTCCATTTATCCTGATCGGCACCCGAGTCGAGAGGAGATCACGATTGTGACTGGGCATCCCGGTCCTGGCGTTCGTGATGCCTTCGAATTCGTTACACGTGCCGTCTCTCGCAACGCCTATCGGGTAGATGCAGAACGCCCTCAAGCGCGTTGGGACCCCTACAGCAACACGTCTTTCACTTTTACGATCAGTTGCGACCAAGGCCGCTACGTGGACTTATCCATGAAACAGGAGATACTGCCCATGCACTTTTTTGACCTTTTGGATCTGAAACATCGTGGTGCCGCCAACCACGATCAACAGCAGGAGCTTCGCCAACTAAAACGCACTCTCGCCAATCACATATTGGGTAGCCCCTGCGCTGCCTTGTTCGACGTAGACCGACAGGATAGCCCGCGCGAGTGAAGGACTTTGACACTTGGGAAAACCGCGGACATCCGGATTCGACGTGGAAGATGCCGCCATCCTGAGCCTGGTCGCGTCGTTTTCGTTGATCCTGTTCGCCGTCTCAGGGTGGGCGATGTGGAGGACACTGCGGTCGATTCTGGAGACCCTGACGGCCGCAGCTTTTGTTGAGATTCCATAGAAAGGAGTGGGCAGTTGGGAATGCTTGGAAGATGGAAGGGAACGGCTCTTGGCGCCTGACTGGTCGGCTTGGTTTTCTTGGCTGTCTTCGGTGCAGTGGTCCATGCCGAGCCATCGGAAATACCCGACGAACCAGTGGGATGGGAGGTGCTGCCGAACGGGTTAATCGTGATTCAGTACGACCGGACCGGCGACGGCACACCAGACTATTTTACCCTGCACTAGATTATGTGGTCAGGGTGGACCGGGATGTCTCTTGATGACATCACGACCCAGGCTCAGGCAGACGGCCACTGGATCTTCGTCGTACAGGAGGACCGCATTCGCTACGTGTATCTCACCAGAGCTGTTCCGCTTTTCTTTGGAGACGACCCGCAACAGGACGGGCGCTGGACCGCCGTGCCGGTGGAATCACATGATGAGACACCAACAGTTGACGTGTTGCCTTGTCCCGTCTGCATGCGATGAATCCACTTGAAAGACATTGCGCTCAGGCTTAACGCGAAAATGAGGAAAGAATATTATCCCTCTTTGGCCGCGTGACATATGACAGCACGTCGGCCATGATGATGTTGATATGCGCATAAGCAGCGGCAGGGATTTCGCGCATTGCCGCTTCCGATTGAACGTAGGCGCTCTCGATCAGTTCGTGCCGACAGTTCGCGATGATCGAGTCTGCGCTCTCTGGCGTTGTTTCCAGATGAAATTGCAGACCAATAACATTCGGGCCAACCTGAAACGCTTGGTTTTCGCAAGCGACACTACTTGCGAGCTTGGTCGCGCCTTGCGGCAGATCGAAGGTTTCACCGTGCCAGTGAAAGACGGTCAATGTCTTTGGAAGCGGGAAGCAATCGGCTGCAGTAGCGGTGGCCTCGATAGCGAACCAGCCGATCTCCTTACATCGGCTGGGATACACACGAGCGCCAAGCGCACTGGCAATGAGCTGCGCCCCCAGACAAATGCCGACAACAGGCCGCCCTCGCTGAATTGCCTCAAGGATGAACTGCTTCTCGCTCTTGAGCCATGGCAACGAAGCCTCATCGTTGACGCTCATCGGCCCGCCCATTGCGATGACGAGGTCAAGATTAGCTGTGCCCGGCAAGACCGAGGACTCGTAGAAGCGCGTGTACCCGACGGTTGCGCCTTGCGATGCCAGCCACCCCTCAATGCTGCCAACACTCTCAAAGGGCACATGCTGCAACACGTGAACTCTCATGATGACTCCGTTGTGCTCGTGCGGCTAACGGCCTGCCGATAGGCAACCGCTGCGGATCACCTGCTCCGGCACCACCTGGATCGACTGCGGAATGTCGCGCAGCGGCGTGTCGGTCTTGGTGGCGCTGGCGGCCTCCTTCACACGATAGCCTTCCTCTCGCATCTCTTTGATCTCGACCTCCGGGATGGTGACCGGCTTTTCGTCTGTCCCTGTTTCAGGCTCACGTGCCTCGCTGGCCGGCGGTTGCGCGATAGCGGCATGGATGGCATCGGGCAGTTTGATCATGGACTGGGCGCGGACCTGGGCGGCCGCGATTAAGATGGCCCGAGAGATGGGGAGGAGTTTCAAACTGAAAGACGGCTGCAGAACCTCTTGGTAGGTTCGTTGCCAGGCGACGTTTTGCTCCCGAAACGGCTTCACAAGCACTTCGGCGAGCGTGAGCTCGCTGTGAGCGCATCAATCTCCTGATGATCCATGGCCTCCAACAAAAGGGTTACGCGGGCTTGGAAGTCGGGATAGCCTGCCAAAGCATAGATAAAGATATTCGCATCCAGATAGACGGGGCTGGTGAGCCCGGTTATTCTTCCCATGCGTCTCGCTCTCGTTGCAGAAAAGCATCTACCTCAGCGGGCGTGGGATAGCAGCCACGGGCAGCCCCAATGTAGCGTACCAACGACACAGGCTGTGCAAGACGTGCTTCGGGTATCACAATCACTTCTGCGGTACTTCCGGGAATCAATTCCGGCGACTGCAGATGGACGATCCCGCCCGCTTGAATTTTCACAGTTTGTTTGAGCACTTGTTGCATGAAGGGTCCTCCCGTTACGGCTCTGACTTTACTGGTATCTCGTACAGATAGGTATCATGGTGGGGCGAGCCATTTGGAACTCCGCAGATCACCGGCTGCCTACCGAGTCGGCGAATCGGATTTACATTGATCGGGCGGGACAGGATACTTTTGACGCCTTTTGACCGCTGGTCAACAAGCCGCAACTGGTCTTTTTGCGGGGGCGCTTTCACACATGACCCTCTATACGAATCATCATACTGAATCATTGTCGGGTTGGCAATGGACGTCCCAAGGGGGCAGACCGAGCCCTTTTCATCTGCTTGTGTGGTGAGACAGTCGACCCCATGCGTGGCAAGGATTGAGGCGAGCGTGAGGGGAATGTGTTCATCGAAGTACAGGTTCATGTGAAGAGGATCAAAAAGCGATGTGGCCGGTTAGCGAGAATGATGTATTGAGGCATGGCGCGTTGGATGGCGTGTTCGATGTCGTGCATCAACAAGAGATTGATCGTTCCGGCGAACGGCAATAGTCCTCTGTTTGACGTTCAAGGTCTTTTGGGTAGGACTCTAGATCATATTGCTTCGGGGTATCAAGAGCCACACGGAGCTTGGCTATGACCTGGAGGGCAAATACAAAAGTAGGCCAGGGATTTGGGGAAAGTGGATATCCAGGCTGTACACCGAGCAGGAATGCTCGATAGCTATGGCCGCAATGATCAGGTCTGTAAGCGGCAAAGTCACGCCTTTTCGAAGCAAGGTTGAGGAAATTTCGCCGGCTTTCACCCATGTTGATTGGGTGGCTTCAAGATACGGGAGAGCCGGCAAGACCTCTTTGAGCTCACGCCGCTCATCTTGGGTTCGGCATCCTTGGAGCAGTTCGGCAAGGACGACGCCGACCATGGCAACCTCATCGGCGTCGATCAGCGCATCGAGGGTTCGTTTTTCTAGAGAAGCAGGGCGATTGAAGAACGGAATCCAGACTGAGGTGTCAGCGATGACCATACCACTGGCGGATCAGCTTTTTCTGACGCTTGATCTCGGCACGCTCTTTCTCTTGCCAGTTAAGGTCAAGACGGAGCTTCCCGCTCAGAGACTTCAGCCTATCGAGTTTCTTGCGTCGGATGAGATCCGAAATGGCCTGGGTGATCGCTTCGGTCTTCGTTGTGGCCCGTGTGGATTGCATAAGCTCCCGGATAAGGCCTTCTTCCAGGTTTAATGTGGTACGCATGGGAGGCCTCCTAGCATATGCCTCAAGCCTATGCCTCATGAAGGCATAAAGCAAGGGACCTGGCAGGCAAGGGAAAAGAAGTAGCGCTACCGGCCAATGCGCATGCGTTTTCCGGCGGATGAGCATTCCCAAGCCGCTCGACCCTATCTTATGCTCATGATTCTGACAATCGATTTCATAGTCTGGAGAGCTCTCATCAACAAGAGGGCCGGCTTCAAGGGATGCAGCGTGCCGGTCGCCAAAGCAAAGGAGCGCAGATGGTGTCTCACGAGAAATGGATGCGCGCCTTCCTCCTGGCAGCCAGTTTCTGGGCGATGGCTCCCGCGCTGGCGCAAGAGGCGCCCGAGGCACAGGGAAATGCCACCGCTCAAGCCGGTCAGACCGAGAGGGACAAGCAGAAGAACAAGCAGAAAGAAGATGCGGCTGCGGAGGAACGCCACAGACCACCCGAGATCAAGGTTCCCGAAGTCGCCGTCACCGCCACCCGCAGCGAGCGCTCCCTGGCGGCGATCCCCGGGTCGGTCACCGTGATCACGCGTCAGCAGATTGAAGAGCAGATGCCCGTCTCCAAGGGGCTCGGGGATATGCTCGGCAAGCTCGTGCCGGGCATGGCGCCCTCCACCCAGTCCCTGAGCATCTTTGGGCAGGGACTCCGTGGCCGCAATGCGTTGATCATGATCGACGGCGTCCCCCAGTCCACCTCCCGGAACGTCTTTCGGGAACTGGTGGCGATCGATCCCGCCGCGGTGGAACGTATCGAAGTGGTCCGTGGGGCCACCGCTATTTACGGCGACGGCGCGACCGGCGGCATCATTAACATCATCACGCGCAAACCGGGCGTTGGGCCGCCACGTTTGACCACCGACCTGAGTATGAACACCGCGCCCACTAATCCAACGGCCAGCCTGGGAGGACGGATTGTGCAGTCGGTCGCCGGCAAGCCGGGCGCGTTCGACTACACGTTCAGTGGGACCTATGAACGGTTCGGCGGGTTGTTCGACGCCGCCAGCAGCCGCATTCCCCCGGACCCCAATGGGCAAGGCGGCTTGGCGGACGCCAATAGCTTCAATCTGTTGGGAAAGGTCGGCCGGGACTTCGGCCTACAACGTCTGCAGTTGTCGGCCAATCACTACTACATCCGGCAAGACACCGATTATACGACCGATCCGATCGTGAACACCCTTCCTGGCCGCCAGAAGGCACGGGCCAAGAAAGGATTACAGCTTGATGAGCAGCAAGGGACCACCAATACTCTCGTGAACCTGGATTACCACCATAAGGCCCTTCTGGGCAGCCGGGTCCACGGGCAGGTCTACTACCGGGATATCCTGACCCGGTTCTTTCCCTTTGACGGCCGCGCCTTCGCCAGCTTTGGGAACAGCATTACCCAGTCAAGACTCGAGTCGGAGAAAGTCGGCGGGCGGCTGGAGACCGAAAGCCCCCTCCCCCTGCCGCTTGCATCCATGCCCAGGCTCCTCTGGGGCCTGGATCTCGCTCAAGAGAAGACCGCCCAGCCGGTGGGCATCATGGATTCCAATGCCTTCGACAACAGTGGCGGTCTGGTCTTTAGAAAAACCGGCGACCGTGGGTGGGCCCCGCAGGTCACCCAACGAACGCTGGGTCTCTTCGGGCAACTCGAGTGGCAGGCTCTCGACCCGTTGCTGCTGCGCGCCGGCCTGCGCCATGAGTTCATCGAGGCCAGCGTCGGGGACTTCACCACCTTGGCCGGCAATCAGGTACCCGCCGGAGAGCTCGACTATAGTGTGACCCTCCCCAATGCGGGCGTCGTGTTCTCCGCGACGCCAGCGGTGAGCCTCTTCGCCAGTTACGCCCAGGGCTTCTCGCTGGTCGATCTGGGCCTGTTCCTGCGCAACGCCCCGGCCGGCTTCAATATCGCCTCGCTGCGCCCCGAGGCCCAGCGGGTCAATCATTATGAAACCGGTATCCGCGGGGAATGGCGCCAGGTTCAGTCCTCACTGGCGGTGTTCTACAACAAGTCCGAGAAGGGCACGAGCTTTTCCGCGCCCGGCACCGTGGTGATTGCGCCGGAGAAAGTCTATGGCATCGAGGGCACCGCCGATACGCAGCCCTTCGAGTTCTGGCGCCTGGGCGGCACGGCCAGTTGGACCGAGGGGGAGACCAAGCCTTCGAATACCGGCGACTACACCTGGCTCAATGGATTCCGCATTCCGCCGATCAAGCTGACGGCCTATGTGGAACACGACACGCTTCCCCAATACCAGTGGCGGAACCGGGTGCAGGTCCTGTATGTCGGCGACCGCGATCGCTTCAGCAACAGCACCGCGTTCGGCAATAGGCCGGTGGAGGGCTACGTGGTCGTCGATCTGCTCAGCAGTCTCAAAGCCGGCCCCGGGACGCTGCGCTTCGGGATCGAAAACCTGCTCAACAACGAGTACTTCCCGGTCGTCTCGCAGTTGCAAAGCAGCAACAGCCTGAACGCCGCGGCCCTAGGGATGGTGGTCACCCTCGGCTACGCAGTGACGTATTAAGGAGGTCCCATGGAAATTACACATACGGCAACCGCCCCCATGCCGCCGAGTTTGGGACCGTCACGAACGCCTTAGCCCAGGTCGCCAGGACCCTGGACGTTCACTAGCCGCGTGCTCTGATGAGCGGCCGTCATCTGCTCTTGGCTCTCCACCGTTATGTGGGCGTGAGTGCGGGGCTGCTCCTCGTTCTGATTGGGTTGACTGGCAGTCTGCTGGTCTTCCGCGACGAGATCGACGAAGTCCTGAATCCGACGTTGCTGCGTGTGGCGCCACGGGAGGAGTTCGTACCCCTGCAGGCTGTGCTTAACGATGTCCTACGAAGTTACCCCCATGATCGTCCTGTGGCGATCCGCCTACCACGCTCCGCTGAGGGAGTCTATGAAATCTGGATGAACGGAGAGGAAGGGCTGCGAGTGTATATCGATCCCTATACGGGTGAAATCCGCGGGTCGCGTTTCCCCATTCAGACGTTCACGGGGTTCCTGTTTCTGGCGCATGCGCAGTTGCTGGGCGGTGAAATCGGGGAAACCATCGTCGGCGTGGGTGCCTTTTTGCTCTTGGGGCTTGGCGTGACCGGTATCGTACTCTGGTGGCCTGGCGGCAAGAGGCTTTGGCAGGGCTTCACCGTCCCCTGGCGCGCGCCCGTGGCACGAGTCGCCTACGATCTCCACAGGGTGGTGGGCATCGTGGCGATCGCCGTGCTTGCGGTGATCGCCATCACCGGGGCCTGCTTGACGTTTCACTCGGCCGTCAGCAGCGGGATGACCTGGCTCACCGGTGCCCCGCTCCATCCTGCCCCCCCGGTGTCCCC
>Ga0213870_1000074_pt1 | contig 47308 bp, 45 predicted proteins | sample WICALVC2017_Meta_FD_160119 | JGI IMG/M metagenome (GOLD analysis project Ga0213870, IMG submission 160119) | Freshwater microbial communities from subterranean cave lake in Wind Cave National Park, South Dakota, United States - WICALVC2017 | ecosystem: Environmental > Aquatic > Deep subsurface >...
CTGCTTTTTCGCCAACGACCGCCTTCAATGGTGAGAAGCCCCAAACGTTCTAGCCGTTGCACAGCAGAAGTAACTTCAAACTCTGAGATTCCTAGTTGGTGAGCTACCCATTGCGATTCGGATACAAAGCTCTCCACTAAAGTCAGATCTAAGATGGCCAAGTGGTACCAGTCGCTTAAAACACGGAAGCGATCCATCTCTAATACAAGGAAATTTGAGTCTTGGCCATCTTGAGTGTTTCCAAAAGACTGAACCAGGAATTGTCGTGAGTCCTCATCTTTTGCCCCATCGATTGTAACGGCTTTAAATAGTTCTTTGGCGTCTTCTTCGCTAAGCTTCAGGATTTGTGTAAACTCCATTGCCCGCTGGAAGGGGAGTTTTTTTTTGCCGTTCAGTAATGCACTCACAAAGCTTGGACTCACTTTAAGATTGCGAGACAAAGCACGTAGGGAATACCGAGGGTTTCTTTTTATTTTTTCGGATACAATCCGACGCAAAACCTGTGCTGTGCAATTATTGTTAATTTTTTTAATTTCCATCCGCTGTATATATAACGCATCAAGCCATATTTCAAGTAAGAAGGTGTACAAACTGTTCACCGTATAAGTTCACAAACGTAGTGGAGGTATCTGTGTTACTGCGTAGCTATTTTAAAAAGAAAATATTTGACACAAATTCAGTTGAGGATCTTCTCCAAGAGACCCTCCTTTCCATTCACAAATCCCGCCATACTTATTTTCCAGATCGTCCGGTCGGACCTTGGTTTTATGCAATTGCTCAATACCGAATGATTGATTTTTTTAGAAAGCAGAAGAAGTTTGCCGCATGACCCTTAAAAAATTTTTCTATCGATGTTTTTTTGGAGTATAATAAGTATTACGTAATGGGAGTGCTTATATGAATATCTGCATCATTATGGTTTCAGGGCTTATTGCTACACTTGCCATGACACTTTTTATGGGGCTCATTCATGGATTGGGCTTGGCGAATGCGGATATGGTTCGTGCCATTGGCAGTCTCTATACCCGTTCATATGAGAATTCATTCTGGCCTGGCGTGTTCATCAAATTTACTGGTGGCGCTATTTTTTCAATTTTTTATGCAATTCTTGCTGGTATTGCGCCTATTCAAACACCTGCAGCCATTATCCTCATGATGACTGTGTTTGGACTTTTTCATGGTTTAGCAGTGAGTATCATGATGGTAGTTTCTGTAGCAGAGTACCATCCACTTGAGCAGTTTCGTAAAGCAGGACTTAGTGTCATGGTCTCGCACCTCGCAGGACATATTGTTTATGGATTTTTTTTAGGACTTTTCTTTGCAATTTCAAATGTAGACCTAAAATTAATTTCTCTTTAAGTATGTTAGGATGTAGTTTTTTGGAGTGATGATTTTCCCTTCAAGCTTACTAAGACGCGTATCTTAGTCGCAATTTAGTTCTGCAAGCCACATAGAACGTCCTCTACCACCCAATTGACCACGGTAGTGAGCACTGACAAGAAGCCCTTGTTTTACTCCTGTGTTTATATCGGTCTGAATGATCAATCTAAGTTCTCGAGGGTATGTGCCGTCATGTGCAGTGCTTGGAAAGGGTCCGATACGAAAAATTTTGTAAACCGGGCTGTTTCTGATTTGCGTAATTTCAAGATTCTTACTGGACTGAAATTTAGAATTCCCCATAGATGCTGAGGATAAGTCCCAATCGATTTGAATCCGACTACCCTCAGATAGTTTTAAATCAGTTCCTGTTCTTCTAAAAAAGTTTTCAAGATTTATTTTAATAGCATTGGATACATGACATTGTAACTGCGGTTTAGGGGCTGTATTAGATTTAAAGGCTTGAGCTTGATTGTAGCTGGATAAAGAAAGCGCTAAAAAAATAATTAGTTTCATTAAGTAAACGCGCATACAAACGCTTATAACGCGTAACGTCGAAAATGTAAATACATTAAGTTATGAGGCAATATCTCGGATTATCGTTGCTGAATAATTCCATCGATTACAGTTGGTTCTTTGGTGACTGGTTTAGAGTTTTTATTAAACTCCAAAGCTTTTGCTCCCGATGCACCTTCCGATTCTGCTGGAGGGCTAGCTGTACTTCTGGCCACTGGAGCTGTTCGCGTTTGGCCGCTCGACTCTACCTGTAATTGGCTACTTGCTTTATTTTTACCCGTAGCGAGATGCAAATTATGTTTAATATCAGAGAGCGAGTTTTGAAAACTTTTTTTGATATTATGAGCAGTAAAAAGAAATTTCATGTATTTTTGTTTTACTTCTTGTGCAAAAATTTGATTAAATTGAGAAAAATTTTTCTTACGGACTTGTTTTATTTGCTCAGCATTTGGATTAGGTCCTAATTTTCTAATTTCCTTATATTCATTTTGGTATGCCTCCCCTAAAGCACGAAGTGCGGTTTTAGATTCTGCGCGTTGCGAAGACAGTAAACAAGTTAAAGAAACTATTGTAATAGCCAATATACTGATATTACTTATATATTTATTTTTCATTTTTCCCCCGCAATCTTTATACTTGTAATTCTATACCAAAATAGTACACTTTGAAAGAGAAATGTTAAGAGGGGGAAGTTATGCAAAAAAGTATTCTAGTTTTTGGAGTCTTTTCTATTTTTGTACTTCTTTCAAGTTACAATGTTTTAGCACAGAGTTCATCGTCTACAACTCCGTGTTCAGTGTTGGATTTTTCTTCACAAGATCCTGCGCAAGCACAAAACTGCACAAGTACTGCCACTCAAGCCAGTCGTATTGATCCAAATGCGTTAGTAGAGCTTGGTTTATGTGGACAAGACTCAGGTACTTGTTCTAGTAATAATATCAAAGAAATTTATGGAGAGAGAGAAAACTGGCATAATATCAAACATGCTATTCTAAATCCTGCAATAGATTACATTGCACTTCAAACTTCTCAAAATTACAAAGGTCGTGCATTAGATTATGCTACGGGACAGTCTACAGAAATTGAAATGCCAATTTGTATTGCAGCAGAAGCAGAAGGAGCAAATACATCTAGTTCTGAATCTAATTCAGAAACTTTAGTAAGAGACCTCAATGCAAGAAAAAACCACAAGGGAGAGTTTTGTGGAAAGCCTTGTATGTTTGCATATCATGGAGAATCGATTTTTCTTGTTAGTGGAACCTGTACACTTGAAAATACTTGGTTTAGAGGGGCTTATATTCAAGTAAAGTATGCTCATAAAAATGATATACTTACTAAATTTAGAGATGAAAAAAAGGTAACTCTTGTAGAGTTTTCTGACTCAGAAGGTGCCTTACGTCCCTGCGGTCCTTTAGCTGCAGATATTAAAAGACTGACAGAGCTTTTAAAAACTGCAAGACAGGATATTGAAAGGCAAGGAGTGAGTCAGCCTGACCGTTGTAGCCAAGATGTGGCGGCAGCGCAACCTGGATGTTTTTTGAAATCTGTACGAACTAAACTAAAAGCCATGTGGTCACAATTTTTAGTTTGTGAAATTAATAGCCGAACTCAAAAAGATTTTCTTGTAAAATATGATCCAGGAACTTTACTAGAAAAATTATATACTACAAATAAAAAGCCTATAACAGATAGCATAAAAGCTCAGTGTGTTCATGAAGAGTCTGTAATGGGTGTTACAACAGGCGGCAGTATTGATGAGGCTTGTGTCAATACAGTTGTGAATGACGCTTATGGAGAAGCCTTAGCAAAAGCTTTTGTAACAACATTACCACTGGATAGAGAGCCTTCTGCTGAAAGTTTTTTTCCAGCAGTCGGTGAAGTTAACGGTATTTTAAGAAATATTGAAAGATTTGAAAGAGACACTCAGCAAAGGCAACCTGCCGATAGCCCGACGCCTTCAAGTAGTACGCTTGAAGAATTACAAAGAATTATTAACCAGCAGCAAAATCAACAGCAAGGTGGGTCTACCGAGGAGCCAGGGGCATCTCTTCCTTTGCCACTGTTTTTTGTGTTTTCTTCACTTGCTGCTTTGGGGCGCTCTCGTTCCCGCTCAGCAAAGAGAAAAAGTCAGTATTTTTTTCTTTGTTTATTAGTCTGGGCTCTTGTTTTGTTTAGTGGTTGTGCGGAAGAAGAGGGGTCTTCGTCTCCTCCTTTTAAACAAGTGCATTGTAGCGCGCAAAGATTTGCATGTGAGAGAAGTTGTTTGATTGAAGAGGGGTCTTGTCCAACCCATAAGCTCGCCAACGAAGAAGACGACCCTACTTGTCCCATGTTTAGTCAGTCTCATTTGAGCGCATCAGAATCTGCTGCACAGCTTGCCTCTAGTTCAGCACAAGATTTAGTAAGTATGTATAGTACTTTGAGTGGAGGAGGTGGCGGTGCTGTTGGTGGGGGAAATGGAGGAAGTGGTACTAATGGTAGTGGTGCAGGTGGTGCTGGAAGTAGCGGAGGAGGAGAAGGTGATCAAGGTGGAGGTGCTGCTACAGCTGCTTTGAGAAATAACAATCAAGGTCCTAAGTCGTTTCTTGATCGCATGTTATCGCCATTTCGTGCACAAAAAGAAGAGCCTCAAGGCTTAGCTGTAACAGCTGCTGGAGGATCATCTGGCGGGTCATCTTTAGGAAAAGACTCCACAGGAGTTACAGGTTTTTCTCCTGCTTCTGAAAAAACATCAGGAATACAAAACACACAAACAGGTTTTGAAAGTACCTATAAACCACAAGGCCCAACGGGTAGCGGTTATTTGGCTACTTCTGGATCGCAACAAGGCAACGGTGCTTCACGTGGAGTTGGGGGCTCTTTTGGAGGAGATAACACAGGAGGAGATGCTGCTGGTGCCCAAAGTCTAGATGCTTATTTAAAACAAGTTGGGAATGATTCCTTGTTTGAGGTTGTAAATCGGAGCTATGCAAGGTTTGGTAAGCAAATCCAATAGCTATAAAATCATGAGTTTAACCGAGATATTGCATTTAAGTTCTACTGCGACAACCAATCTGCGGCGCTATTGCAGCGTACTCGAAGATTTTTAAGCTCAACATATCGCCCTGGATATGCCTCGCTTAAAAACTTCTGCGCTCGCTTCACTAGCTTGCATCTTGCTTGTCTCGCTACCAACTTAAATGCAATATCTCGGTTTAAAGCTGATCAGTCCAAAGTTTTTCTATAAATGTCTTCCAATATAGACAGCGAATATTTTGTGCAACTCTTTCCATGGGGTCTAAAGAAACGATATAATATTTCTTAAAGATATTTTCTTCTTTAAGCGCAATTAATGATTTTAAGTCTTTGTTTAATAAATTTGATTTTGACTTTACTTCAATTGCTATTTCATTTCCGATGCAAAAATCAACTTCTTGGCCGTTCACACTTCTCCAAAAAGTTAAAGGCAAATAAGTTCTTCGATAAGAATGATATGCTCTTAGTTCCTGCAATACCCAGGACTCTAGCGCCCTCCCGAATAGTTCTGTTTTCTCAGGAACTTCTCGGATGTCTAACAAAGCGTGGACCACACCAATATCAAAAAAATAAAACTTTGCAGTTTGAATAGCCTTGCGTTTCTTAGATTCCTTGAATGTTTCCAGAAGAGAGCCTAATAGAGTATCTTTTAATACTTCAAAATATCCTTTTACAGTTGATTCGCTCACCATGGTATCGCTTGCTAGTGAAGCAAAATTTACTAAGTTTCCGTGCATACTAGCTGCGACAGTAAGAAATCGTGAGAAATGTCCTAAGTTACGAATGAGTCCTTCGGATTGGATTTCTTCATTAAGATAAGTTTCAATATATGCTTTGAGATCGCCCCAAGGGTCTGAACTATGATATACAAAGGGAAGCCCGCCCAATCTCAAAAACTGCTTTAAATCAAATTGAGGAATTTCAGCACTAACTAATGGGAAAAACTGTGCCGTTCTTGCCCGACCCGCCAAAAGATTAGCAGCACCCCGTTTAAGCTTCCTTGCACTGCTTCCAGTTAATAAAAAATGGTATTTTTTTTCCTCAATTAAAGAATGAACTTCGTCTAGAAGGTCTGGGATTTTTTGGATTTCATCAATGACAATCCATTTTTTGTTTTGAGCATTTACGAGTTCACGCAGTAGTGCAGGCTGCTGAAGCAATTTTAATCGGGTGTCAGAATGTAATAGATCTATAAGAAAGGTACTGTTTTTAAGTTGTTTGCGAATCAGTGTGGTTTTGCCTGTAGCTCTAGGACCAAATAAAAAGTAGGACTTTTGAGATAGAAGATTTTTTAAGTCTAAAACTCTATTAAAGTCCATTTATATTAAAGTGTACCGTTGATTTATTAAAATAATCAATATAATTGATTAACTTTAATGGATTATTTTAGAATATCCTATAAAATCATGAGTTTAAAGATTTTGACTTTTTGAATAAAACTAAAATCTCGATCTTGTGTGATCAGGATTTTATTATTTTCTATGGGCCTGTCGAAAAAGGTCTAAAATTTAATTGAAAGCAGTTTGTTGAAATCCTAGTAATTTTTTACAAAATCTACATAATCAGTATTGAAATCATTAGATAATTTTAAAATTTTTTAAGCATTTTTCGTCTTTTTTAGAGGATTTCAACAAAGTCACAAAGTTATTAAAATCACACTTTTTCGACAGTCCCTCTATTGTACACTGAGCAATATAAAGATCAGATAGCGGCGGATTGTAGCCAGCTCTACTAACATTAAAAGCAAGTTTAGTTACAGAAGCCCAACTTGTATTTAAGATATTAAAACAGAGGAAGGAATTGAATAGCAACGGATAGTCTTTTTCTGTTTTTAGCCCACGCAAAACTTCTGCGCTCGCTGCAATAGCGCCGCAGATTGGTTGTCGCAGTAGAACTTAAATGCAATATCTCGGTTTGAAGGATACTACCCATAGGTGTAACTTTCAATATATTATTTATACCTATGTCAAGCAGCTAAGTTAATACAATCTGCAGAATTCCACCACCACCAATAATAATGAGCCAGGGTGGGGCTTTTCCAAACAGAGAAAGTAAAAACGCAAAAACAAAAAGTAAAACAGATAAAAAGAAAAAATCTTGATTAAAAAATGGCAACGAAAGTTTTAAGATCGTAACAGCTAGTGCGCCAATCACTGCTCCCATAGCCCATTTGGTAAATTCTAGGGCAGCTTTGTTTTGAAGGAAACGTTTTTCAACGACTGGAAACCAAGTAAGGATATTAAAAAATGCAGGAGCAAAAACCGCTGTGGTCGCACACACTGCCCCAAAAAATCCTGCAACTTTATATCCAATAAATGTCACTGTAATGACGACAGGGCCTGGTGTGATTTGACCAAAAGCTAGGGCATCCATAAACTCAGTATGTGTAAGCCAGTGGTGGTTCTCCACAACGTCATGTGCTAGCATTGGTACGACTGCAAGCCCTGTTCCAAATACAAAAGCTCCAGCTTTAAAACACACCCAACTTAACTTTGGGAGAAGTCCTAAAATTGGTTTTCCAAAACCAAGCAAAGCAAGGGATAAAAACCCAAATTTGTAGTAAGCAATTCCTAATATACCTGCTCCAATAATAAAAAGAGGCTCGGCAGATGGAAAAAAATATGTCAAAAATCCTGAAAAAAAAGCTACAATCCAAAATAGAGTGATTTTTTTATATGGGTGAATAAGTCTTAAAATACTTTCTGTGATCACACCAAGTGCAGCTACCTGCATTCCTGAAAGCAAGGTTTTTGACCATGAAAAACTTCTGACATTTTCATAAAAATACGCCAGCAGGAGCATCATTACAAAAGGGGGCAAGATTATGCACAGGCCTGCTAAAGCTCCACCTAGCTTTCCTCCACGAACCAGTCCTAGGTAAATTGCTATTTGAGTTGCAGTGGGGCCTGGCAATGCTTTAATGAGGGTTAAACTTTGAGAAAACCGTTCTAGCGAAAGCCATTTTCTTTTTTCAACGAGCTCTTTTTGGAAGGAAGCAATTAATGCTAAGGGTCCACCAAATCCAACAAAACCTAGTTTTAAAAAATATTTTATAATCTCAATGTGCAAGGTTTTTTCCTTGGTAACTACAACGTGTGTGCATCATTTGCTTTAGAGAGTTTAAAGGAAGAAAGCGTTGAGCTGACCAGGTGGGCCCGATGAGTTCATCTAGATGAGAAGCAGCTGCATGTGTCCTTTCAACATGGATGTGCTTGTCAAGATTTTCTAAGAATGTCATAGCAAGTTCATTATAATTTTCTAGTGAAAGCAGCTCCCAAGGTTGTAGTTTAAACTGCTCCTCAAGAAGGGTGTTTTTTAAAACCATGAGCTGATGGATTTTAACTCCATTGACTTGAAGCAGATTTAGCGTTTTAGCTGCAGCAAGAATATCTGCTTTTGTTTCACCTGGAGCACCAAACATTAAATGTGCAGAAATATGAATATTTGAAAACCTCTTTATTCTTTGGATTGCATCAATGCTCTCTTCTGAACTATGACCTCTTTCATAAAACTGAAGAGACTCATTTCGAAAGGATTGTACGCCTAGTTCAATACAAACATAACGACTTTTTCCATAGTGATTGAGTAAATCTAGGACTTCATTAGGAAGACAGTCTGGGCGAGTGCCGATCGCTAATCCAACAATATTGGGGACTGTAATTGCACCATCATAAACCTCTTGGAGGTAGGACAGAGGTCCATACGTATTAGTATAAGATTGAAAGTATGCAATAAATTTATTTGCGCCAAATCGTGACCGAATGTGTGGCATGCTGCGCTCCAGTTGTTTTCTAATTTCTAATTGTGCTTGGTTGGAACTAAAAAAAGAACTAGAGCCACGCATATCACAAAATGCACACCCACGTGTTCCTTTTGTTCCATCTCGAGTGGGGCACGTAAAGCCTGCTGATATGGTAAGTTTATAAACTCTTTCACCAAAATGACTCGTTAAATAATCGTTATAAGAATACCAGTACTGATTTTTCCATTGAGTGGCCTGCATGATTTGTAAGTAGCGTTTTTAAATCTTTTCTTCAAGGACTATTGCAAAAAGCCTTCTCTCTCTAACACCCATTCAAAAGTGATGGTTTGCGTATCACAAGATAAGCCTTGTATGAAGCTTTGCAGTTCTTCAGGTTTATTTTTAATTTTGTATTTTAAAATGTAACAGATCTCGAGTCCTAAAAGTTGTATGTCTCCCTGAAAAAATGGAGCGGAGCTTGAGAAGCTAGATGGAGAAGCTTGACCAGAAAGGGCTAATGGTAGTGTACCATGCATAACACTTTCATAATAAGCAATTTGAAAGCCATAAGCTTCATCAAGAGAATCACAGGGGAAAGAATATCTGTCGCCATTTGTTTTAAATTTACAAGTAGAGTCGTGGTGTATTTGATCTCCATGTCTTGCTTCATGTACTAGCAATCCTGCTTGAATATAAGGAGTAGGCTGAGCAACAAAACCCCGATAAATGATTAAAGTGCGGTTTGTGTCTTCTCCTACAACTCGATTTGCTTCATATGCTGCTAGTGTATTAGGATTTTCTGGATCAGATTCTTGATAAGTAATCGTATCAAACTGGTTTGCAACATAATTAAAAAGACTTTGATTTGGGGTTTCTTCCATTTGTAGGTATTCTGTAAATTCAATCGGAAATAAATTAGGTACGCCAAGAATAGAATTTTTTGGTGGGATAGCAAGTGGAGCACCTACTAAAATCTGAAAGGCTTCGGTAACGATATCTTTTATGAGTGGATCCTGATTATTAAAACTGTCATCCAATGGCAAGGCAGCCTGTAAAACCTCTTTACACTTAGGATGAAGAAAGGTTGTTAGTTGTTTTGAAGCTGTTAGGCGTTCCTCTGTGGTGGGCAAGTAGTTACAGGCCCCCTCAACTTGGCTGTAATAGTCGTGGTATGTAGCTGATTCAGGACATCCTGTTAACAAAAACATCACAGCAATTAAGCTAAACCCATATTTTTTCATGCGGGGTAGTTTATACCACAAAATGCTTTTAAACTCTAGCAATAAGAATTAGTGTGCTTTTTCAGCCTTTTTCTTTGGAGCTGGGGCAGTAGCTTTCTTTTTAGAGCCTTTTGATTTCGATTCTGCTGTTTTTTTAGCTCTGTCTTCTTCTGCTCTTTGAAGATTGACAACGACTTCACCTAATTTTGAAACAACGCTTTTAAGTTGTCCAATTTCAAAGCTAGCTTTTTTAAGTTCACTTTCCATTGAGTTAACTTTTCTTTGTGAGTCTGTGACTTTTGTGTCCAAGTCAACAAGCTGTTGTTGCATTTGTTTTTGTGCCTGACAGCCACTGAATGCAAGCAGGCTAACAGCAGCTATCAAAATAAAAAATTTATTCATGTTGGTTATCTCCTATCTAAAACATAAATCGTTTATTACTAATATTTGTTAGTATTGCAATTCCAATTAACGAGGTCACAAGTGCTGAACCTCCATAGCTCATGAATGGTAATGGTACGCCCACAATTGGTAAAATGCCACACACCATCCCAATATTAATAAAGATATGCCAAAAGTATATCATTAAAATGCCTAATGCTACCAGTGTACCAAATTTATCATGTGAGACATAGGCAATATTTAATCCTGTTAAAAAAAATAATAAGTAGAGGGAAATCAAAACGATCGTTCCTAAAAAGCCATGTTCCTCACTAAAAACAGAAAAAATAAAATCTGTGTGGTGTTCTGGTAAAAAATTTAATTGGGATTGTGTACCTTTCTTAAATCCTTTTCCTAAAAATTTTCCACTCCCAATTGCAATCATGGATTGGATGCTGTTGTATCCTGATCCTTTCGGATCTGACATGGGATTAATGAAAGAAGTGATACGTTGTTTTTGATAACTTTTAAGCCCGTATTGGTATACGATTGGCAAAGCAATAATTCCTGTGATGGCTAATACAATAAGGCTTTTTTTGTCTACTTTGATGAATAACATGAGGCTAGCAAAAGTAAGCAAGAGGATGAGAGCAGTGCCAAGATCAGGTTGAATGATGATTAAAATAGAGGGGACTAAGATCATCGTAAAGGGAAGCCAAAGATCTCTCAAGCGGTAACCGCTTGTTGCTCCTTCGTATTCGAAATATTTTGCCATTGCCAATACTGCAGAGAGTTTCATGAATTCTGAAGGTTGAATGCTAAAGGGGCCAAGGTATATCCAGCGCCTTCCACCTAAAGAAGATTTTCCAACGATAAGGACTAAAACCAAAAGAGCTAAGTTGAAGAAGTAAATAATGTAAGCAAATCGTCCTAAAAGTTTATAATGGAATAATAAAACCATCCCCCCTAGAAATATTCCAATGCAAAACCAAATGAGTTGACTTTTGTAATAAGGGAGCCCTTTTGTGAATACTTCATTAAATGTTGCAGAATAAAGATTGAGAATCCCAATAATATAAATTGCAAAAGAGATAAGGATTAAAGACCAATCAAATTTCCGCATTGGTTCTTCATTCATTTTCTGTTGCTCCTGTTTCTGTGTTTTCAATATTTTGGATTTCTGTAGGCTTTGGTTTAGATGCTACAATTTTTTTTAACTTTTCTTTGAGTGCTTCTTCTCCGTATTTTTCAGGCATGATTTTTTGTAAGTAAGTTTTAATTAAAGCAAATGCGATAGGTGCAGCTCCACTTGCACCATGACATGCATGCTCTGCAACGACTGCAACAGCGATGGCAGGATCATCTGGTGGTGCATATGCCACAAAAATTCCGTTATTTCTTAAGTGGAAAGGCATGTTTTCGCACTTGTGATAAATTTTATCTTCTGCAATTCTAATCACTTGAGAAGTACCTGTTTTTCCAGATGCGTCAATACCAGGTATACGATTGGAATAACTAGTGCCATTTGGATTATTGACGACACCAAGTAACCCTTTTTGAATAAGCTCAAAAGTTTTTTTGTTGATATTAGCAGTTGAGATTTTTTCAGGAATAAACTCTTTTAGGATTCGTCCATTTGAGTTTTCAATATATTTCACAATAAATGGTTTCCAAATATCACCTCCCGTTGCAATGGCTGCATACGCAGAAGCAAGTTGGATTGGGGTGGTGAGCACATAACTTTGTCCAATTGCACAAGTTAAGGTTTCTCCTGGAATCCATTCTTGATTAAAGCGATTTTTTTTCCATTCTTCAGTTGGAATCAGTCCAGGTTCCTCATGAGATAAATGAATTCCTGTTTTTCTTCCTAAGCCAAATTCTGTTGCATACTTTGCGATTGCATCCATACCAAGTTTTTGACTTAATCTATAAAAAAATACATCGCAAGATTGAATAATTGCATTCACTACATTTACAGAGCCATGTCCTTTTTTTCTCCAGCAGTGGTATATACGATTTCCAAGTCTCATATTACCACTACAGTGAAAAGTAGTGTTTTCATCAATGACCCCTTTTTCTAATCCAGCAATTGCAGTAAAAATTTTAAAAGTAGAACCAGGACTATAGTGATCTTGGATGGTTTTATCTCGAAGTGGTCGAAATTCATTATTTATGAGTTCATTCCAAATCTGTGGAGAAATTCCACGAGAAAATTCCGTTGGATCAAAGCTTGGTTCACTCACTGCAGCTAATACTTCTCCTGATTTAGGATTGAGCGCAATAACTGCTCCAATTTTTTTACTACCAAATAGTTTTTCGAAGGATTGCCGTGCTGCATTCTGGAGATCTTGATCAATGGTAAGAATCAAGTTTTTCCCCGGAGTACTAGGTTTGGTTTTTAGGCTGCTTGCCAATCCTTTCGTTGTTGCTTTTTTTCGATGTCCTAAGGCATCCACTTCTATATATTCTTCTCCATCAATGCCTCGTAAAACCGATTCCCATTTTATTTCTAGACCTGCTTTTCCCACAGCGGTCCCTGCTTTATATGGTACCCCATCTAAACCAATACTTTTATTGAGTTTTGGCAACTCATTTGGATTGATTTCTCCAATGTAACCCACGAGATGTGCTCCAAGATCTTTATAAAGATTTGCACGCTTCATATCCATGTCAATACTGACGCCTGGCAGATCTAGTTTATGAGCTTCAACAATAGCAACTTCTTCATTTGTAAGATCTTGTTTGATTCGAACAGGCCTAAAGGCCTCTTGTGAGTGTTTAGCTTTTTCTAGTATTTTCAAAATTTCTTCGCTATTGATTCGAATCATTCTTGAGAGACGAGCAGTGGTTTGTTTCCAGTCCTTTGAAGCGTAGAGCTCTTGTGGGGTAATCTCTAAGTCAAATGCAGGACGATTATCCACTAAAAGTTTTTTGTTTCGATCAAATATCATTCCACGTGGACTTCGAATCATCACCTTTTTAATTCTATTTTCTTCTGAATACTGTCTATATCTTTCGCCATACATGATCTGCAAATACCAAAGCCTTGCAAAAAGAGTTGTAAATGTAATAGCTAGAACAGTGTAAAGATATCGAAATCGAAATTGGTACTCCCGAATTTGTTCATCTTGACCTAAAAATGACATGGGACTTTTCCTTTACTCTCTATGGATGTCATACTCATCTTCAGCGTGTTCATCTTTAAAAGTTTTAAGGTCAATTTTTCGTAGCCATGGGAAAATAACAAAAGTAAGCAAAACTTGTACTACAATTGCAGGGAATAAATAAATTAAGACATGTTTAATGCCATTTTCTGCTTTTCCGTAGAGCTCTAGTAGAACTAAAAGACCTGTTTGTTTTAAAAAAGTGAGCGCTGCCACAACGCAAATAGAGCTCAGAATATCTGGCAGCACGAGTATTCGAGATAAGATTTTTGTGATTACAAAACTATAGAGATATACAGTGAGAAAAAAATTTGGTGCAACACTACTGTGTGCCTCAATGATTAAAGCTATGAAAATAGTGATGATTCCACCTGAAAGGATGTCACGCTTAAACCCTAAATATACTACAACAATAAGTGTGATGTCTGGGTGTATGTAGTAAAGAGGAAAATAAGAAAAGAAAGTAGATTGTAGAATTGCAATAAAAACAGCAATAAAAAGGTAAATAAAGAAATTAATTTTTCTTAATATATCCTTATACACATTAATCTCTTAAATCTCTAATCTCTTCATTCCTTAATTATAATATTTTTACATCTGGTTTTAGAATGACAAACACCTCTTCAAGCTTTGAAAAATTAACACTTGGTTTTATTTCTACGTCTTGTGTAACACCGTAGCTTTTTTTGTAGGTTTTTGTGACGGTCCCTAGTGGAAGGCCTTTAGGATAGATACTATCTAGGCCAGTGCTAATGAGAACATCTCCTACTTCGATGTCATCTGTTCTTAAAGCATATTTTAAAATACAATAAAAATCTGTGGCGCCCTCTAGGATCCCTCTTGCTCGTGTCCTTTGTATCATAGCATCCACTGCAGAAAGGTTATCCAAAATCGTGATGATGTCAGAATAATAAGGTGTTGTACGCAATACCTTTCCCACAATCCCTTCGTGTGTAAGGACTGGCATGCCTCGCTCAATCCCGGCTTTAGTGCCTTTATTGATTCGAATTGAACGGAATTCAGCACTGACATCTTTTGCAATCACTTGAGCTATAATTTTTTCTTCCTCAATTTTATTTTGTAATTGCATGAGCTCACGTAAACGCTTGTTTTCTGCCTCTATTTCTTGGTAGTTATGGATAACGTTTAATAGTTTTCGATTTTCTAAAGTTACTATGCTTAAATTCTCATGAGTATTGACTAAGAAAATATAGTTTTGAAAAAACAATGCAGCTTTATTAATTGAATACGTAATCAAACTTTGAATTGGTGCTGAAACAAATACAATAATGTGATCGAAATAATTAAATTGTACAGATTCTTTACTTCTTGTGTTTAAGGAAAGGATCGGTATAAAAACAAAGAAAGCAATAGTACAGTAATATCGATATTCTTTGAGTAGTTTAAACATTATATTGTTCGCCCTTGTGCGATATATTTCTCATTATTATGTTGGACTCATCCTTGATCGTATCATGAGTCTTTTGGAGGTGTCATGTTCGAAAGATTAAGAAAAGTTTTTGGCCCAACTGTGGTGGGTGTCATTATTGGGGCGATAGCACTCGTGTTTGTTTTTTACGGTGTGTACAGTCCATCTCAATCAGGAGGGATTGGCTCTGGTGCTATGGCTGCTTCTGTCAATGGAGATGAAATTAGTTGGCTGGAGTTTGAAGGTGAATACCAAAGGCGAATAGAATATTATCAGAGTCTATTTAAGGGGAAAGTCGATCACAAGGTTTTAGAGCAGCTTGGTATTAGACAGCAAATATTAGAAGAGTTGATTAACCGTAAACTTTTGTTCCAGCAAGCTAAACATTACGGCATACTGATATCCGATGCGGAAGTAAGAGAAAAAATTCAAGAGTTGCCTTATTTTAAGGAGAAAAAAAATCCTAAAGATGAAAAAGAAATAGGTCAATTTAGCACAGAGCTTTATAAAAAAATATTAAAGGCAAACAACCGCACGCCGAGCGAGTTTGAAGAATTAATCCGAACGGATCTATTAAGAGAGCGCTTGTTGGGTTTTTTAAAGAGTCTTGTAAAAATTTCAGACGCAGAAATTGAAAAAGAATTTTCTCTACAACAAAATTTAAGACAAATAGAGTATGTTCTCTTAAATCAAGAAACTGCAGCAAAACGCATGATGGTATCCCAAAAAGAGATAGAAGATTTTTTAAAAAATAGTGCAAATCTTGAAGCTGCAAAACAGCATTATGAGCAAAGAAAAATAAGCTATATAAAGTCCCAAGACAAAAAAACTCCAAAATCAGCACCTAAAAAAGATAAGCAAGAGTATTATTCTTTTGAAGAAGTAAAGCAAAAGATAGCTACGGAACTTATCAGGTCTAAACGTACAGATGAGATATTGAAAATAAACAAAGACCTTTCTCAAGAAGTTTTTGCAAAAGCAAAAGAACTGTCTTTGGAGAAGTTTAAGTCCTATTTAAAATCAAAGGATTTAGAATTGAAAACTTCAGAAAAGTTCCATTACTTGCAGCGCTCTGTTGGTACATTAGGGGAGTGGACGGATCTTATTGAACATGCTTTTCAAAATCCTAGTTTGTTGGCTAAAGAGCCAAAGCTTTATGAAAATGCCAACCAATTTTTAATCGTAAAAAGCCTGAATGTTTTTAAACCACAGGTTTTAGATTTATCTAAAGATCGTGAAAAAATATCACGTGAACTTTTATCGAAAAAAGAAGAGCAGTTTTTTAATACATGGCTCACTGAAATTCGTTCGCAGTCTAAGATAAAAATTAATAAGAATGTGGAGAAGGGTGGGGCTGAAAGTTAAGGGTCCATACACAGTCCCTAAAGGTTTAGGAATATTGGATTGGTGTTGAAAAATATGGTGTACATGTGCTCATAATTTTGAAATAATGAGCACATGATTAACAGAATTATTATTACTGAAATTAAAAAAACCAAGAAAAGTATCCTCTTGCGAGGGTTTTTGATAAGTGACTTGCCAGAGGATTTGTAAAGAGCCTACTTCCTAATCAAGCATGTATTCCAAGTTCCTTAAAACCCATCTGCCATGGGAAAATGGTGATTTTTCCATTTTGCATTTTTTGTGTTCCATTGTAAAAAATAAAAGCCTCAGAGCTTCCACCAAAATCTGCTTGAATGCGGGTTAAGTTTTTTATGGTCCTACTTGAAACTTCGTGAGAAGATTTGATCTCAATTAACGCGAGAGGTTTTTGGGGCCTCTTTAGAATAACATCCACTTCCGCATCCTGCTCACCCCTCCAGTAAAAAATCTCAAAATCATTTTGTGCATAAGAATTTAGGCGGACTATCTCCGAAATGATAAAGTGCTCAAAAGTTCGTCCATAGGCTGGAGAGCCCACTTGGAGTGGAATAGACAGTGAATTTTCTAGCGCTCTCTTCACACCCAAGTCAAAAAAATAAAACTTGGGATTATGCCGCTCTCGTTTTCTTACAGAGGCTAGATAGGGTTTTAGGAAAAAACCTGTTAAGGTATCCACTAGGATTTGAAAGTAGGTTTGCACAGTTTTTGTATCCACACCACAGTCCAGTGCAACTTTAGAAAAATTTACAATCTCTCCATTGGACTGAGCTGCAATCTCTAAAAAAGAAACAAAAGGTTCCAATTTTTTAACGAGTTGCTCAAGCCTAATTTCTTCTCGTAAATATGTATCTGCATAAGCTTTGAGGTAGTTTTTTTTCTTTCCAAAGGAATCTAGAGAGAACAGTTTTGGCAGTGAACCAAAAGATAAGATCTCATTGAGCACAAAACGTTCTTTTAGTTCGTTATGAGTCAGTGGAAATAAATTGTAAACAAATGCCCTTCCGGCCAGGAGGTTTACACCTTCTTTTTTTAGTTTTCTGGTGCTTGACCCTGTGAGAGCAAATTTCAATGAAGAATTTTCGATAAAATCATGGATTGTATTGAGCAAGGCCGGCACCTTTTGGATTTCATCAATAAAGACCCATCCCACTTTATCTCTCAAAGGCTCAAGAAGTTTTTCTAGATGTGCTGGATCTTTTAAGAAAGCTTTTTCCTCCTGTGATTTGAGGAGATTGATTTCGAGCAAAAGCACAGGGATTTGGACAGTAGATTTTAAGATATTTTTAATCAATGTTGACTTTCCAGTTCCTCGAGCCCCAAATAAAAAAAAACTATGATTTAAAGTGCTTGGATCTAAAATTCTATGGATCATTATCCATAATTTCGTCGTAATTATGGAGTATTGTCAAGTAAAAAAAATCTTGGGGCGTACAGTCGGTTTTTAGATCTAGCTGGGGAGCTTAGTGGACAATATATCAATTACTCTAAAATTGCTTCAGATAGTGAAATCAATAAAGAAACAATCTGCAGGTATTTTTCAATTCTTCAAAGATACTCTTATTGTTGAGTGCCTTCCAAATGACGTCGAGTATAGACCGCCTTATTTTACATTCGATATTTTTTTTATGTAATTCTGAATGACCTCAATTGTAGATTGGTCTTTACTGTAAACGCTGTACCAGCCCTGTCTTTCATGTGGAGGATCTCCAATGAAAGTGCTGCCTTTTTTCCAATATCCACCATAGGGCTTTTCTGGACGACCTTCTCCTGCCCATGCCCAAAAATTTACTCCGCTCACAGGACTAGCAGTAAGGGCTGACTGATAAACTTCTTCAAACACAACTTTGTAGTATTGGTCACGGTAAAAAGTAGTGCTCTCAGGATCATAACTCTCACCATCACGAGCTAACCCAAATTCTTCAACCACAAGAGGTTTTCCAAGTCTCTTTGCTTTTTCAACATGCTCCTGAAAATAGTTTTTCATTTTCTCTATAGCTTCAGGAAAAGTCTTCTGGGGGTTTTTAGGATCGTACCAAGACCAGTTTTGTGCCCAAATATGGATAGTTGTATAATCAATATTTAGATAACTATGGTTTTTTAAAAAATTCATTCCATTAAAACTAGGCCAGGTTGTTTCACCTTCTACCCCTGTTGTAACGAGATGATTTTTGTCGATGGATTTAATCAATTCTGAAGTGGATTCAATCCACTGATTAAAAGCTTCAGTATTTCTTACTCCTCTTGGCTCATTTGCAAGTTCCCAAGCCATAATGGTTGAGTCCTCTTTATAGCGAATCTTATTTACAGAGTTCATACGATTGAGAAGCATTTTTACAAACTCATTTGCAAGGGTTACTGCTTTTGGATTAGAATAAAAATTTTGTGTATAGGATTGATAGGTGCTCCAACTGCCTCCAGGTTGTGGCGGTGGATAAGGGATTGCAGCAGCTCCAGACCATACCAGATATTGTGACATACCTCCAGACCAAGGCCAAAAATTGTTGAGGCAAACCACAGCTAACATTTTTCGTTTTTTCAGTTCAGCCAATAGGAAATCCAGACCTTCTAAAATTTGTGAATCATAGACTTTAGGTTTGGGTTGTAATACAGGGATAATGCGCCAGGGTTCGCTTTCTGGTCCTTCTGTTGAAGCTAAAATTCGTAAGTTTGTGATTCCTAGGTTTTGTAGTTTGTCTAATTCACGTAAGAGTCTAGCTCGAGTTGATGGATCTTTTCTGGATCCTAAATTCATTCCGTACCAATAGTTTGCACCAAGAAAATAATATCGCGCACCATTTAAAGTAAAATGTGTGCCATCTATTTTTACAAAATCCTTTGGGATCTGAGCTTGTGCGACTGAGATACAAGCCAATATAATGGCTAGAACTTTTACAAAGTGCATTTTGATAGCTTAATCCATAATCATTTCTTGCCAAGTTAAAATAGGAAGGGGATGTAGATTTTATTTGAATTGGTTGTTGCGAATCTTTTGAATTGGTTGTTGCGAATCTGAAGTGTGTCGAATAGACTGCTTCCATGAATCCAATTGAACAGTTTTTTAATGATGCAAAAAATCTTCATAAATCAATCGCGCTTGCGATTATAATCTTTTTAGTCATCGTGATTGCGACAGGTGGAACCTTCATTATCCCGCCTGGCCATCGTGGTATTTTAGTTACGATGGGAAAAGTTTCACCAGTTTTTGCTCCAGAAGGTTTTGGTTTTAAAACTCCTTTTATAACGGATGTGCTTCCAATTTCTATCAGGCAGCAGACAAGGACTGCTCAGGCTGACTGCTACTCATCAGATCTACAACAGATTAGTGTTGAGCTGAAAATTCTCTACCGGATCTCGGAAACAATGGTTGTGAAGATCTTCCAAGAGTACTCGGGTGATCCATTTGATAGCTTGATTGCACCCAGAGTGAGCGAGGCATTCAAAGAAGTGACCGCACTTCAAAGCGCTGAACAAATTGTTAAAAAAAGAGAAGAGATCAAGACAAAAGCCCTTGTTTCAGCTCGAGCAAAGATTGGTAATCTTCTTGTGATCGAAGACATTGTGATCCAAAATGTTGCTCTTTCTAAAGAGCTTGAATCTGCTATCGAGGCCAAGATGGTACAAGAGCAAGAAGCTGCCAAGGCTAAGTTCATCCAACAAAAAGCAGAGGTCGAAGCCAACACGGCTATTATCCGTGCCAAGGGCGAAGCAGAGGCGATCCGAGTCCGTGGGCGTGCCTTGCAAGATAGCCCTGGACTGGTTCAGCTCCAGATCGTTGAAAAATGGAATGGTATTTCTCCTCTTGTGGTAGGTGCTGGAAGTGGCGCGAACATTCTTCTCCCAATCGGAAATCAAAAAGGTTTTACCGGAGCTTTCCTTGGACGGGAAAGCGACAAAATACATTGAGTAGACAGCTCCGAGGCCTAGTTCAGGTCGCTGGGCTTGTTTTTTTCGTATTCCTTTTAATTCGTTTTTTCCCCGTAGTGGCTCGTATTGCTGAAGTCTCAGCTTTTAGAATCCGCCAATTTTGGTGGGCAGTGCTGATCTTAGCCTTAGGTGTCTGGTTGATCTGGGTCTTGCGGAAACGCAATTCTGGTTAGGATTGCAATATCTCGGTTAAACTCCAACTCCAGTAATGTCCCAGTTAAATATTTAATAAAATACGTCGTGGGGCTGAAGGTCCTTGATACACAAGGGTAGAAAAGACTTGTACGGCGTTAGCACCATGGGCAAGCCTCTCTTTTACATCCTGTGCTGTTTCAATCCCTCCAACTGAAATTATAAAAGCATCTTGAGGCAAAAAACCCCTAGCAACTTTTAATAGATTCAATGAGACTTCCTTTAGTGGATACCCTGAAATGCCACCGAGATCAGTCGGTATAGTGTTTGTCAGTACGAGTCCTAAGAAAGGTTTGTTTTTCCCACATAAAGAACAAATATTTTTTAATTTTTCTACATCAACATCAGGCGAAAGTTTAATCAAAACAGGTTGAGTGATTTTTAAATGTTGAATCTGTTCACCTAATTTTGAAAGAAATGCAACTTCCTGCAAATGAGTTAGAAAAGGGGTATTTGGAGAACTCACATTCACAACAAAATACTGCGCAAGTTCCATAAAAATTTTTAAAAGCTTCTCAAAATCTTTTAGTGCATCACTTGTGGGTGTGTCTCGATTTTTACTGATATTAATCCCAATAGGGACTGAAATACTTTTTTGGATTTTTCTTAAATGTGTGGAGATAATATCAGCTCCATCATTATTAAAACCCATTTGATTTAAGAGTGCTCGTTTTTCTAAAATTCTTTTTAGGCGTGGCCTTGGGTTACCAAGTTGCGGACGTGGAGTAACCGTTCCAATTTCAATAAATCCAAAACCTAATGTTTCAATACCAGGCAAGAGGATTCCATTTTTATCAAATCCAGCAGCTAATCCTAAAGGATTTAAAAAAGTGGTATTTCCGCATTGGACAGGTATTTGAGGGAGATTCCTTGAAAAAAAAGCTGCTGTCATTTTCCTGAAAATTAAAAACCCCCAAAAAAATTGGCATGAAATTAAAACAAAATGATGTACATTTTCTGGATCAAGTAAAAATAAAATGGGGCGGATAAACATTCGATACAGTGTAAAAAATCCTGAAAGTTTTGTCAGGTGTCCTGATGGTGGATGAGTTAAAATGGGTTTATTCATGAATCTTGTCGGATGTACATCACGTACATCCTCCGGTAAATGAATACGCTTGTTTAAGTGAAAAATCTTTTCCATCGTGGGATACTGTTGCTCCCTCTGCGCGTGGGCAGTGCTCAAAAAATAAAATCATGTTTCTTTCTTCGGCTTCTTTAAGCAGGATCTTTTTTTCTTCAAGCAAAGTGATAGGATAGCAGTCATAGCCCATGATGTATGGAATTTTTATATGAGTCGCTGTAGGCACTGCATCTGCACAGTAGATGAGCGCATGATTTTGATCTGCAATTTCTACAAGTTGCATGCCGGTGGTGTGGCCATTACTTATCCTAACAAAAATATTAGGTAAAATTTCTTCACGTATTTTATAAGAGGTTTCAAGTAAGTTTAATTTTGAACTTTCATGGTAAATCTCATAATTTTCTTTCAAATAGCTAGCTCTATCTTTTTCATTGGGGTTGTATGCTAACTCCCAGTTTGCTTTTTGTACCCAGATTTTTGCATTGGGGAATGTGGCCACAAGTTCACTTTGCCCTTTGGTATTAGCAACTCGTTTTGTTGTACCGCCCATATGATCAAAGTGAAGGTGAGTTGCAATGATATCTGTAATATCTTCTGGTTTCATGCCTTTTTTGGAAAGCTCGGACTCGATATTCCACTGAGAATGATTTACTTTATAAATTTCACAATATTTTTCAGACCATTTATTGCCCATTCCATTATCAATTAAGATCGCTCGTTTTAATTTCTGTGCTGAGTCTTTTTCAAGCAGTAAGAGACATCGTAAGCGCATTTCAATTCGATTGAGTTCATCTGCTGGGTTTGTTTTGCTCCAAATTGTTTTAGGGACAATTCCAAACATGGCGCCCCCATCTAACGCAAAAGAACCTGTTTCAATTGTATGGATTTCATATGGCCCAATTTTTTGGGGTCCTGCTATAGATGGAAGCTCTAAAAGATGTGATTGAAGGGATGGCATCTTGTGCTTAAGTTATAACCAAAAATTTGCTGTTTCCATAAAAAAACGCTATATTTTAGAATTCATGGACTATAAATCTACCCTCAATTTACCAAAAACAGATTTTCCAATGAAGGCCTCGCTTCCGCAAAGGGAGCCAGAACAGTTGAGCATTTGGGAGCAGTCTAAAACTTATCATAAAATGGTAGAAAAACGGAAAAACCGACCACTGTTTACACTGCATGATGGACCTCCTTATGCAAATGGAGATATCCATCTTGGGCATGTCTTAAACAAAGTATTAAAAGATATTGTGATTAAGTATCAAAACATGTCTGGAAACCGTGCAGAGTTTATTCCTGGCTGGGATTGCCATGGACTTCCCATTGAGCTGGGTGTGGAAAAACAAAAAAAAAGCGCAACGAGTACTGCGAACACAAGAGTTGAAGTGAGGAATCTTTGTAAAGAATATGCGCTGACTTTTATTTCAAAACAAAGGGAGCAGTTCAAGCGCCTTGGGATTTTAGCAGATTGGGAAAGACCATATCTGACGATGAGTTCTGAGTATGTTTCAAATATTATTCGAGAGCTTGGGTGCATTTCAAAAGCAGGAAATTTTTACAAAGGCACGAAGCCTGTTTATTGGTGTACTCATTGTGCTACAGCCTTAGCAGATGCTGAAATTGAGTATCATGATCATGTGAGTCCTTCTATTTATGTAAAATTTTATTTTACAGTAAAATCACTTGAAAAGCTTTTGGATCTTTCAAAATTTAAAAAACCAGTAGCTGTGGTGATTTGGACGACCACTCCTTGGACTCTTCCTGCCAATCTAGCCATAGCTTTTCATCCTGATTATGAATATGTGGCCATTGAAACTCAAAAAGAGATTTTTATTGTTGCAGAAGGATTGCAAGAGCGATTTTTAAAGGAAACAAATATTAGTGGCGGTAAAGTTGCTTCTTTTAAAGCAAAAGTGCTTGAGAATTTGTCGGCCGAGCATCCTTTTATGGAAAGAGAGTCTGTGCTTATTTTAGGAGAGCATGTCACGCTGGATGTCGGTACAGGTGCTGTGCACACAGCTCCAGGGCATGGAATAGAAGACTATACGGTAGGTCAACGCTATGGCTTAAAGCCCTTTTCTCCAGTAAATCCTCGTGGGTGTTTTACCGAAGAAGTTCCTTTGTTTATAGGTTTAAGTGTTGCACAAGCTAATCCTAAAATAATAGAACAGTTACAAAGCACAGGGCATTTGTTGGGTTCTGCAACTCTTTCACATCCTTATCCACATTGCTGGCGTTGTAATAAACCTGTTATTTTTCGCGCGACACCTCAATGGTTTATTGGAATGGAAAAAACACAATTAAGAAAGCGTGCGCTTGCTGAAATCCATCAAGTAAAATGGATCCCAGAGTGGGGAATTAATAGAATATTGGGCATGGTAGAAAATAGACCAGACTGGTGTGTTTCAAGGCAGCGGGTTTGGGGTGTGCCCATTACTGTTTTTTATTGTAAGAAATGTAATGGTTCGATTCACTCTGAAGAAAGTTTTTCTTATGTTGCTAGCTTGGTTGAAAAAGAAGGCCCAAATATTTGGTATGAGTGGCCTATAACAAAACTTTTAAAACCAGGATTAAGCTGTACTTGTGGTGAAAAAAATCTAGAACAATTTGAAAAGGAAACAGATATTTTAGATGTTTGGTTTGATTCCGGCGTAAGCCATGCAGCAGTTTTAAAGGATCCTAAAAATCAAGGACGTGTAAATTGGCCTGCTGACTTATATCTTGAGGGTAGTGACCAACATCGAGGTTGGTTTCAAACTTCTCTTTTGACTTCTGTGGAAGCTCACGGCAAGGCTCCGTTTAAACAAGTTTTAACTCATGGTTTTGTGAACGATGCAGAAGGTAAAAAAATGTCCAAATCGAAAGGGAATGTTACCGATCCCATTCAGTTTACAAAAAATCATGGTGCAGAAATATTACGGCTGTGGGCCATTGTGGAAGACTATCGAAATGACGTCAATTTTTCTATGGAAACTATTGAACGTATCTCAGAATCTTATCGGAAAATACGAAATACGTTTCGTTATATTTTAGGTAATCTTTTTGACTATTCCCATGCTCAAAATCAAGTTACAGATTTTTGTGATCTGGACAGTTGGGCTCTTTTTAAAACCCAGAAATTTTTAGAGAAAGTAAAAAAAGCTTACGACGATTGTGAGTTTCATTTGGTTTACCATGCCCTTGTCAATTTTTGCTCTGTAGATTTAAGTTCAATTTATTTCGATATCTTAAAAGATAGACTATATACTTATCCAAAAAACTCAAAAGAAAGGCGCTCATCGCAAACTGCTTTGTATCAAATTGGAAGTGCTTTAGCGACTGCAGTTGCGCCAATTTTAAGTTTTACGTCTGAAGAAGTGTGGAAGCATTTTGATCTTGGAGGATTTGCAGCCGATGTGTGCTCATCTGTGTTTGAAGAGGATTTTCCACTTCTCGGTTCTTTTTGGAGTCCAAATATAGAAAGACAAAAAGCTGCGGACGCTCTTGAAAAAGCTTTGGAGTATAGAGAGCCTATTAACAAAGCAATTGAAGAAGAAAGAAAAGCTAAAAAAATTGGGCACCCTCTAGAAGCTAAAATAAAAGTAAAACTTTCTACCTCTAAATTGGATGAGCTAAAAAAATGTCATGAAGATTTAGCACGCCTTTATATCGTGTCTCATATTGAATTTGAGCAAGGTGAGGCTTTTTCTGTGCAAGTCAGTCCTGCTGACGGAAATAAATGTGCACGTTGTTGGGTGTTTAGCCTTGAAGTTGGCACTCACCACGAATATTCTGATTTGTGTAATCGGTGTGTAAAAGCAATTTCGTGAGTACATATAAGACGGAGTGATCAAAGTGAGAGTGTTAGAGAAAAAAAATATAGGATTGAAATTTTATATTCCTTTAAAACACTTGGTTTTATTGTCTGTAGCTGGAACGGTGATCTCTTTAGATCAGCTTACAAAGCACCTCGTTATTCAAAGATTTCGGCTTGGTGAAACTTTGCCAATTATAGAAAATTACTTTAGTTTCACGCATGTGCATAATCCAGGAGCTGCATTTGGAATTTTATCTGCGTGGGATTCCAGTCTTAGGACTCCTTTTTTTTTAATTGTGCCACTTGTAGCGCTTGTGCTGATTACTTTTATTTTTAGAAAAATTGAAGAAAAAGATCTCAAGCTCTCTAGCGCTCTTTCTTTGATTATTGGAGGAGCGATTGGAAATCTTATTGATCGGGCTGCTTACGGGTACGTGATTGATTTTTTAGATTTTCACTGGACTATTCGAGGTCCGCATTTTCCTGCATTTAATATAGCGGATGCTGCAATTTGTGTCGGTGTGGCGTTACTGATTTTAGACACTTTTAAAAAAGAAAGAAAAAATGTATCCGATTCTATTTGAAATTGGCCGTTTTCCTATCCACACCTATGGTGTGCTCATTGCAACAGGGTTTTTACTTAGTGTGTGGGTTTCTAAAAAAGAAGCGATGCGAATTGGGATTTCTCCTGAAAGAATCGTAGATCTTGGTTTTTGGTCCTTGCTGATTGGAATGTTAGGGTCTCGCTTGTTGTATATTATCACAAGACTTTCGTATTTTGCTGAGCATCCACTGGAGATTTTTTATGTTTGGGAAGGTGGATTAGTTTTTTTTGGAGGTCCTCTTTTGTGTTTTCCTTTTTTTCTATGGTACACAAAAAAATACAATCTTCCGCGCTGGAAAGTTTTGGATATCTGTGCAACAGCAGTGCCTTTGGCTCATGCATTCGGAAGATTGGGTTGTCTGTCAGCTGGGTGTTGTTATGGCAAACCTACAGGAGCAAATTGGGGGATACGATTTTATTCCGATCTTGTAGAGACGCACTTGCAGGGAGTTTATCTCTACCCTACTCAAATGCTTGAGTCCTTTTTACTTTTTTTATTATTTCTTTTCTTACGTTGGAAACGATTTTCAAAAAAATTTGATGGTGAGCTTTTATGCTGGTATGCCATTTTATATTCGCTGATTCGATCGATGATTGAAGTTTTTCGAGGAGATACCATTCGTGGTTTTGTTATTCCTGATATTTTATCCACATCCCAATTTATTTCGATTTTAATCATTCTTGCAACAACAGTGTTTTATTTTGCGAAACGAAACCAAGCTTCAGCTTCACTGGTGAGCAAGCGTAAAAAATAATATGTTTCTTGAAGCACAATTTTTACTCCCGCTCTCATTTTTTTTAGGTTCATTGCCGTTTGGTTGGATGATTGCTAAACTTTGGGGTGTTCCAGATATTCGAAAAGTAGGCAGTGCGAATGTAGGTGCCACTAATGTTGTAAGGACGATAGGTTTTTTACCGGGTGCATTGACCTTTATTTTAGATTTTTTAAAAGGTTACTTACCCATGGTTTTATTTCAATGCACTGGGGATGTTTGTGGAGATTCCAATATTTGGGTTGGTTTTGCTGGCGTGTGTGGACATTGTTTTTCTCCTTTTTTATCTTTTAAGGGAGGTAAGGGTGTGTCTACAACGCTTGCTGTTTTTTTAGCATTAAATCCATGGATTGGTTTCGTGTGCATGCTGACTTATGTTTTAGTCCTCCTCGTTTTGAAGGTTTCAGCACTTGGGTCACTTTATGCTATGTTTGCTGGACTTACAGGGGTGCTTTTATTTATTCCTTCTCCACTAGAAAAAATAGTTGTGTTTATTATCGTCTGTATCGTGCTCCATAAGCATCGCGAGAACTGGGAGAAATTATTAGAGCACATTTAATTTCGCTACGAAAAAATTTCTTAGATGTGCTCTTAAAAAATACTGTCGCGGTATTTTTTGTATTTGTATATGGAATTTCTCCTGTACATGCTTTAGAAGACTTTGTTGGAAAAATGATTCCTGAAAATTTAAATCCCCAGCGCGTGGTTGCTTTGATGCCTGCACTTGCTGAAGTTGTAGTGGATTTAGGTGCTGCGCCCATACTTATTGGTGTACCTGATGCAACACAAGGGTTCTTGCCATCCACTATTGTAAAATTAGGACCCTATACACAAATTTCATCTGAAGCTGTTTTAAATTTAAAACCCGACCTTGTGTTTGCAAGTATGGATGGAAACAGTCCATCTTTAGTAAAGCAAATAGAAAAATTTGGTGTTTCTGTTGTGACGATCAACACGCAATCCCTTTCAGATATTGTACGGTCTTTTGAAATGATGAGTTTTGCGTTAGGCAAAAAAGGTTTTTCTAAAATTGAAGAGTTTAAAAATACTCTTCAGAAATTCAAAAATCCTTTAAAAAAAAATGCACCTTCTAACCAAAAAAAATGGCGTATCTTTGTTCAAATTGGATGGGAGCCCTTAGTCTCAATTGGAAAAAATACGTTTTTGCATGAACTCATTGAGCTTGCCAGAGGTGAAAATCTTTTTGCAAATTCGAAACTAAAATATCCACGCCCTAGCATTGAGGAAGTTATAAAAGCTAATCCCGATGTCATTCTTATTTGTCCGTTGCATAAAAAAGATTTCTCAGAAAAGTCTACAAAGTTTTGGAAAAAGTTTAAAAACATGAATGCTGTAAGGCATGATCGCATTTATGTACTGCCAGAAGGGCTCCTTACAAAACCAACCTTCTCCTTATTGCAAGGACTGGGTAAATTGCAGCAAATATTAGGCGCTTTATAAGGGTCTGATGCCGTATGTCCGTATAAGACTTGCATGTACTTTGCATGGACTTGGTTTTTAAGGTAAAATATAGGGTAGGGGGCAGCGTGTTTTTTCTGGTAGTAGTATTCTTTCTTAGCTTAAATCCTGTTTTTGTAGCTTCTGTTACAGCAGCTTCTGTTACAATAGATGTCGAGTGGAAATGCTATCAAACAGTACAGGGTATGAAATCTCCTCAAAAAATTCCCATTACAATTGATTTTGAAAAGGAAACTTTTGACTTTTTTGCAGTCAATACTTTGATGAGTGAAGCTTCAGCAAAATATCCAGACATTGATTATTTTTCTTGTTTTTTAGATTTAGCAAACGAGGTTTTCTCGCAGGCATTTTATAAAAACAAGAAAAACATGGATTTTTTATATAAGTTGCATGGTGCAATAGAAAAGTCTGCAACTCAATATGGTGCTGGTGCTTATAAAAGAGGTGCTACTTCTCCAATTGAGCCAGGTCAAAAAGCCACTGTTAAATTTACCAACGAAGAAAAAAGTCATTTTAAAAATAATTTTAGTTGGTGTGGATATGGATTAAATGAGACTGCCTTAGAAGAAAGCAACCTTCATGCAGTAAAAAGTTTAGCATCTGACTTAAGTCCAGATTGCATGAAAAAACTTGCTGCTAAATACGCAAAGCTTTTACTGAACTCTCAGATGTCAAGGGAGCAGTGCAGGACCCATCTTGAAGGATGTGCCAAGAGGAACATGGCTGTTGGAACCACATATGCGTATCTTTTAGAGACTCCTTTAGGGCTATATTTTAAACGGAAATTAAAAAGTTTTTCGCCTTGTGATGCGCCTAGCCTAAATGAAAAGTTAAATGCATTTATTACAGAACTCGATCAAATTTCAAGTTGTGTAAAGCTTCATCAAAGTGAGTCAGAAAAAATTTCAGGAGAACGAGGTTCAGGGAGGTCTTCTGCTTACACTCTTTCTAGACTTACAGATCGAAGACTTCCAAATGGTAAGGATGTGCCTGTTTATGAAGCAGTAGTGGATTTGAAGTTTCTAAATTTAAATTTTAAAAGCTCACCTGAATTCCAGAAAAAATATTCAGACTTAGTGACACGGTGTTATGAAGAAGCTAATCCAACTTTACGTGGTCCAAATGGAGAATTTTTAGAAATTAGGTTATTTCAGAAACCAGATTTTGCAATTACACCAGCTCCCAATGAAATTAAAATTATACCCAAAGGTGCACGATCTAATTCAGTGTCATGGGAAGAAAATATCAATTGTGCTATGATTTTGCATGAAACCTTTCATCTACTAGGATTAGTGGATAAATATCCTGAGTATTCTTCTGGTGTAACGACTGCTGACGATGGAACTTTTAGTTACTTTTCTGGTACTGCTTCCGAAAGCATGTGGGATTGCCGTGTTTTAGGTCCAAACGACTCTATTATGGCTACTCACACTGAAGCTTACGATGCTGTTTTTGGTAGAAACCTGTCTGTCCAGTGTGCGTGTACTGAGCCTGGCAAAGATTGTTTAGAGAAGTTGCGAGCACTTAAAAAAAGTCCTCCATCTTCTTGCCCGGATTATACTTTTCAATATATGGAACCAGTAAATGACATTAATAAGCCAGGATTTATTTTAAAAGATGCAGAATCCATAGCGTTGGTTCTAAGGGTTGAGCCTTCTAAGCCAACAAGGCAAACACTTCTTTATCCAGCTGAATTTAGAGCTATTACACAGCCAGGTTGTTTTGCTGCTAACAGTACTTACTATCGTTGTGCGCAGGAAGCTTATAAAACTTCACGAGGGCATTTAGGTAAGGAAGGCTGTTCAGTGGGGCTTCCTGAAGCTTGCAAAAAAGGTAAAGAACGGAGTGCTGAATGGTTAAAGTAAAAAGTTTTTATGCATTTTTTCTTTTAAACGTACTTGCAGCCTCAGCATTTGCAAAACAAGTGGTGCGTGTTGAGCACAACGACTATGGATTTTTTGAACAACAAGCCTTGGTGTATGAAAACCCCGGAGGATTTGCGTCCCGCAAATCCGACACAGTACAAAGAGCTACTTATACAAGTAACTCAAATTTCATATGTGGTCCTCAAAATAGCGTAAAGCTTGGTTTGTTTGAGCGGGATTTAAACGAGCATGACAAAGACAGTTCTCAATTATTAAAGCAAATAGATTTAAGGATGAAGGCAGCCGAAGGATTTGCAGGACGCAAATCCGACACAGTACATAGTTCTGATACCTCTTCTCCGGCTCCTCACCAAATTCGTTATTTTCTTGGGAAAAAAGATCTTACGTATGAAAAACCATATGTTGACTCGATTGCCCATTTGTTTAAAAAAGCTTGCAATAGTGATTGGAAAGCAAAAAAAGGAGTTGAAATCAATTGGCATCCACAAAAGAAAAATGTTTTACAAATGAGAGATCTTATCTCATTTAAGTCCTTAGAATTGTCTTCAAAAGAAACAAAGTGCAAGGATGTTGGAAAAATGCAAAATGCAGCAGTTCTAAAATGTACGATCCCACAATATGGACAAATTCTTTTATTGAGACCTTAGATCCGCTCTTAGAGCGCTCTTAAAGACCATGGTTCATGCAGCTTTTTTTAAGGTTCGTGATAAAAGGCTTAAATTTAAAATTTGAATTTCAATAATTCTACCTTTTGCATCTTCAGAAAAAACAAAGCCATCTTTTAAGTAAGACTTAGCTTCTATTCCAGAAGCAATTTTTATGGATGCAAAATCATTGTCTCTATCCATGAAAATTTCTGGTTTGCTTCCTAGCTTTTTTTTAGATGAAAATTTACCATGACCGTGAGGATGAGCCATAGTTGTTCTCCCTTTTTTACAATCACTACTGCAGCTACTTTATTATCTTTTCTTGCATAAAAAGTTTTAGTTAATACAAATTTAGGGCCTTGAGCAATAATATCTTCTGGATCCTCTAATAAAGTAGAAATTTCATCAATGGATATTTTTCTATCCAATATTCGTTGTGCTGCATGAGGTGAAAGCGCCCATTTTTTTATGATGAGTTTCATTATATTTTGTCGGATTTGCATCCTACTTTGTCGCTTGCACACTAAGCTGTTGTCGCTTTTGCATTGGACCTTGTTGCATTCACATCACGTGAATGAGCATGGACCTTGTCGCATTCACATCACGTGAATGAGCATGGACCTTGTCGCATTCACATCACGTGAATGCTCAGGCCGTAAAAGCTCTGGCCGTGCAAGCTTCGGCAAATCCTCCGGTTCTACACTGAAAACATTGTACTACTGATCTATGATTGAGTGTCAAGAAATTTGAAAATATTTTGGTTTTTTAAGTAAAGCTTTTGTTGAGATTTTTAAAGCTCGATGTATTATTTAAGGTATGCGCTTTATTTTTTGCGTTCTTTGTTTGCTTCTATCTTTTTCTGCATGGGCTAGATTTCCAGTTGTTTTTGTACACGGGTTAGGTATTTCAGCGGGAGCTTACGACAGCTTGGCACCTCTGAAAGAACTTTTCCAAAAACATGGATATGAACTTTATATTGCGCATACCCCTGCTTATGACACCATCGAGCAAAGAGCGCTTGTTTTGAAACTAGAAGTGGAAAAACTTATCCCTCAAGGCTATTACCATCTTGTGGGCCACAGTATGGGTGGACTTGATAGTCGCTTTGCAATACATAAATATAATTTAGGGCAAAGATGTCTTTCGCTAACAAGCTTAGCTAGTCCACACTATGGTACTCCATTGGCAAGCCTAGTGGTAAAACTGCTTCACGCAGGAAAAACCTCGCACCCCTTGGTCCAAAATTTTACAAAACTATTTGGGAAAAACTTAAATCCAATCAAACAGCTCACACCAGAGCATACGAGCATGTTTAATCAAACCGTTCAAAATGATAGAAGAGTCCGTTATTTTAGCATGAGTTTTTACATTCCAAAACCAATAGCGATTCATTCATTTTTTCCAAGTATTTGGTTTTTACACAGCGTGATAGAAAACGAAGGTGAGCCTTTAAATGATGGGATGGTGGGTGTTGCTTCTACAATTTGGGGAGAATCTTTAGGGGTATTTCCTAGCGACCACTTAGCAGAAACAGGTCCATTTCCTTTTCGAGGTGGATTAAATCGTGAAGAGGTTTTTGAGAAAGTTATTGAGAATTTAAACTCTTTTTAGAGATTGTTACTGAATGTCTTTTTAGTTTTGTGCTGCTTTTACTTTAGGGATAGTCGAATCGTATACGATTTGCCCACCAGTGATAGTGAGATAAACGGGGATTTTTAGGAGAGCAACTCCTTTTGCTTTAAAAGGATCTTGATCTAGTACAACAAGATCAGCAAACTTACCTTCTCGAATTGAACCTTTAATATGTTCCTCATGTGTGGCGTAAGCTGAGCCTAAAGTATAAGCTAAAAGTGCTTGCTCCATCGTGATTTTGTTTTCTGGATACCAGCCTCTTGCTGGCTTACCGTTATAATTTTGTCTAAAAACTGCTCCAAAAAGCCCTTCCATAGGATTTAAAGGCATGACAGGCCAGTCGGTTCCAAAAGCAATATGGGCATCGTTTGTAATAAATTTTTTCCATGCAAAAGCATGAACGACTCGTTTTTGTCCTAAACGTGCAAGATTGTAGTTTTCAGATTCCTTGTCATAAATCATGTGGCTTGGCTGCCCACTAGCTACGATATTGAAATCTGCAAAGCTCTTAAAAAGAGGTGCTGTGACGACTTCTAAATGTTCAATTTTATTTCTTATGCGAGAATTAAAAAGTTGCTTTTTCGAATTTGCAAAAGAAGTAACAGCCAAACTTGCAGCTTTATCCCCAATTGCATGGAGGCATACCTGAAATCCTTTTCGGTTGGCTTGCAAAACAAGCTCATTTAATTTTTCTTGTGTGTAGTTTGGATTACCTTTTGTATTTAAGTCATCTGAATACGGCTCTAAAAGTGCGGCCGTTCTGCTGCTAATCACCCCATCTACAAATCCTTTTAGAGCTGCAAATTTTACTAGATTTTCTGGGAGGTGTTTATATTTTTCTTTTAGAATTTGAAATTCATCTGGTTTTTCTAAATGCCCCCAAAGAGCAAATCGGACATGCAGTTGCTTGCTATTTGCCATTTCTTCCAAAATTTTGATTTCGTTTTCATTATCAATCGGCCCACCTTGAATACTGGTGACACCATATTGTAAAGCGAGGTCTTGAGCAGCATGAAACGCCTGGCGGAGTTCATCGAGGCTTGGTATATCTACTTTAGCAGCAAGCTCGTATGCAGCATTTTCAAAAATCAGCCCTGTATTAGAGGGGATCTGTAGCATTTCTAAGGCTTTTGAATTTAAAACAAAATAGTGGTGATCCACATGCCAAAGAAGTACTGGCCTATCGTTGACAACAACATCCAAGTCTTCTTTTACAGGGTATTTTTGTTGAGCCTTTTGTTGATCCCATGCCGTGTGATCCCAGCCACTACCTAAGATCCAACGCTTTAAGGGATTGGCTTGTGCATACTTTTTTAATCTCTCTTGGAATTGTTGTAAGCTTTTTACTCCAGTTAAGTCCAAGCGCAAGAGAGATAATCCACCCGTAAAAAAATGAGCGTGTGCATCATTAAATCCTGGCAATACAATACGTCCTTTTAAATCCAATACCTTTGTTGTTGGTCCCTTTTCCTTTAAAATTTCAGTATTGCTGCCAATGGAGTACAGAATATCTCCACGTATTGAAAGTGCTTGAGACCACTGTCTGCCTGTTGTTTTATCTGTATAGATTTTAGCGTTTTTTAAAATTAATGAAGGATAAGCAAGCTCTGGTTTTTGAGCAAAACTTGGCTCAAGCCAGAGGATATGCAGCACGCAAATCCGACACAATATGAGGAAGGCTAACTCAAAAACTATTCCCCATCGCAGCCAATGGCTTCGACAGGACAAGCTTCCATTGCAGCTTTGCACCGAGCATCCTCTTCAGGTGTTGTAGGTTGTTTATAAACAAATGAGAAACCATGTGACTCATTACGGATGAAATTTTGTGGAGCTTCAGTACGGCAAGCATCACAGTCAATACATTGTTCATCTACGTAATATTTTCCAGCAACATTGTCTGGCCACTTCTTACTTTTATCAGCCATAGCATTTCATAGCTTAGTATTTTTTTTTTGACAAGAACTTGTAGTGTTTTGAGTTTGTTCTAAAATAAAGATATGTCGAAGGTGAAGCTTGTCATTAGTGATCGTCATTTATCTGCTGGTCTACATTTTGAAAGCCAAAAAAATCCTCATGAAGATTTTTTCTTTGATAATGAAATGGTGGCTTTTTTTGATTATTTTTCAACAGGAAAATATGGTGAGGGCTGTGAGGTGGAGCTCATAATAAATGGAGATTACTTGGATTTCCTAAATGTACCGTATCGTGGAGAGTTTGTGGAAGCCATTACAGAGCAGTTTGCATTGTATAAGCTAGAATGTATTTTAAGTGGACACCAAAAAGTAATCGAAGCTTTAAAACGATTTGTAGCTAGACCTGGCAAAACCATTACATATAATATTGGCAATCATGATGCCGATATGTTTTTTCCTAAAGTGCGTGAGCGATTGATAAGCGTTTTGGATCCTAAAGGGCAGTTTCCTAGTCCCGTTGTAAGGGTAAATTTTGAAACCCCAATAATGGATCTGCCAGGGGGAATCCAAATCCACCATGGGAACCAATTTGAGGCTGTCCACATGTTTAATTACCAACGACCTCTTTTAACGGAGGCATTAAGAGAACCCGTATTAAACATCCCCTGGGGAAGCTTTTATGTTTTAAAGATTGTAAACCGTTTGAAGTGGGAGCGAGATTATGTGGATAAGGTTCGTCCTGTAAAGGCAATGGTTTTATGGAGTTTAGTTTTTGATACTTGGTTTATTATTAAGTTTGTTTTTTTATCATTATTTTATTTTATGAAAACCCGCTTTATTTACAGTCCTAGACGGCGTAGTCGCTTACAAGTGACAGCTAAAATTTTGCAACAAGAGACCACTACGTTTTTGCAAGATCTAGAAAAAGACGCTCGTCAAATTTTAGATACGAACTCACACATTCATACTGTGATTATGGGGCACACTCATTTGCCAATGTATAAAAGTTATCCAGATGGAAAGGTGTACATCAATACAGGTACATGGACAAAGATGATTAATTTAGACCTTCGAGGGATTGGAAGTGGCTATAAATTAACTTTTGCGCTTATTGAGTATGATGAAAAAAATCATGCTTCTGCAACCCTCCAACAGTGGATGGGCGAATATTTCCCACATCGGGTGTGTATTGCTTAAGTCTTTTTTCCGATACTAAAGCCGGAGACTGCCTAGGATGGGCAGGCAACAAAATATTATGTGGAGAAGTGTATAGTGCAAAAAAAACAATTTATATGTTTTTCATTAGGGGGCACAAAAAACTATGTTGTTGAGGCTGCACAGCTTTTAGGAATAGCAAAAGCTTGTCCATTTACAAGCTATCCTCAGACATTAACTGGACTCGTACCAAAGGGAATAGTTGGGCTTGCTGAGTGGGCAGGAAAAATTTTCCCTATCCTCAATTTACAGGAGATTGTAGAGCCTCCAAACCAATCCCGAAGCCGTACGTTGGATTTATCTAAGTGCACATATCTTTTTTACAAGCTGCAAGAGCAAGGAGCAATGGAAGGGTTTGCTTTTGCTGTGCCATGTGGGGTGCAAGTGTGCTTTCTAGATCAATTGAAAAAAGGAGATTTTTTAGTGCTAGACTTAACTCAAATTTTAAAAACAAGTGTTTTTCAACTCTCCTCTCAAGAGGATCACAAAATTGCTGCTTAAGAACGGTAGCAAGGTTGATTCTATGAATGTTGTTGCTATCCGAACTGCAACATTGCGTCCACATATTACTTTAGGTTTTGATATGTATATTCATGTTTCCGATCGGTATCTTCTTTATGTAAAGAAGACTGACAATATTGAGCCCGAAAGACTAGATAGGCTTAATAAGAAAAAAGTAAGATCGCTTTTTATTCAAGAGCAAGACCTTCCTGCTTATGATGAATTTTTAAAGCACAGCGCATATCTAGCACTAGAAGACCCGAAGTTGGCCCCTTCTCAAAAAGCAATGATTGTTAGTGGGCAAGCAAAAGCAGTATTAGAGGAAGTGTTTGAGTCCCCACAACAGAAAGATCTGTATTTTAAAACTCAAGCTGTTGCAGCAAATCAGGTAACGTTTTTACTAAAACACCCTGACGCTCTTTCATTAGTTCTTAAAATTGCAGCTTTTGATAAAACGACTTACCAGCATTCTGTTAATGTATCTGCTTTATCGATTGGACTAGGGGCTGCATTGGGAGCTCCACCAGATGGTTGTCAGATTTTAAGTATTGGTGGACTCTTACATGATATTGGTAAAAGCCAGCTTAACACGAAGATAGCAGATATACCGTATGAGCGAATGGATTTAGATCAAAAAGAACAATACATCCAGCACCCTCGTATTGGTGCAGGTTTATTAGCAAATAAAAAGTATGTTTCAGCAGATGTTTTAGATGTGATTTTATTGCATGAAGAACGTTTAGATGGGCAAGGATTTCCTGCTGGAGTTACAAAGCTCGATCAGATTTTTCAAGTAGTTGGTCTTGCAAACCTGTATGATCGCAAAGTGACTTTTTTAAATAAAACTCCACACGAAGCATATGAGTTGATACGAAAAATGAATCCTCCTCCCTATGACGAAAGATTAATACAAGGATTAAAAGACATACTTGTCTCAAATAAAATCTACTGATAAAACATATAAGATATGTCCAACATTAACGAATTGACATCTTTGAAGGGACTTTTTTTTACGGAAAGAAAAGACTGTTGGTGGGTTGGCCCTTTACTTACTGCAATAGGGTTATCTGCATTTGGAGTTTATTCTTTTTGGGCTGCCTTACAGGGAGCACACTATGAGTGGGGGCCTTATCTTTCTCCTTTTTATTCTCCCCTGATTCAGATTGAAGGCCTGAAAATTTCTCCTGCTTTTTTAATTTTGTGGGCACCATTAGGTTTTCGTGCCACTTGTTATTACTATAGAAAAGCTTATTATCGCTCATTTTTCTTAGATCCTCCAGGGTGTGCTGTTGGTGAGGCTAGGGGCCATGGCTACAAAGGTGAAACGTCTTTTCCGTTTGTTATTCAAAATGTTCACCGTTATTTTATGTATGTGGCTGTGATTTTTATATTCATACTTTGGTACGATGCTTTGAAGGCTTTTATTTGGGATGGCCAGTTTGGTGTGGGGTTAGGATCTTTAGTGATGGTTTTAAATACCACTTTATTAACAGGGTATACTTTTGGGTGCCATTCTTTAAGGCATGTCATTGGTGGAAAACAAGATTGCTTTTCTTGTGTATCTTTTGGAAAACTTCAGCACCAAGCCTGGAGTAAGGTTTCCTGGTTTAATCGTCGGCACATGCTTTTTGCATGGTGCAGTCTTTTTACTGTAGGGTTTACAGACCTTTATATTCGGTTGTGTGCGATGGGTATTTTCCATGATTTGAGGTTTTTTTAAGTGTCTCACCAAACTTATGAGTATGACGTTCTTGTCATTGGAGCAGGTGGAGCTGGACTGAGAGCTGCTATTGAAGCTGCAACTTTAGGATGTAAGGTGGGTCTTGTGTGTAAGTCGTTATTAGGCAAAGCCCATACCGTGATGGCTGAAGGTGGAGTGGCTGCTGCTCTTGGAAATGTAGACCCACGTGATAATTGGAAAGTGCATTTTCGTGATACGATGCGTGGCGGAAAAATGTTAAACCAATGGCGTATGGCTCAGCTTCACGCACAAGAAGCGCCCGACCGTGTGAGAGAACTAGAGGCCTGGGGAGCTGTTTTAGATCGCACTAAAGATGGAAAAATCCTACAAAGAAACTTTGGTGGCCACCTTTATCCACGGCTAGCGCATGTCGGAGATCGCACAGGACTAGAAATGATCCGGACTCTTCAAGATAAAGCAGTCCATACACCAGGAATTCAAGTCCACATGGAGTGCACGGTTTATAAGCTTTTTAAAGATGGAGATAAAATCAGTAGTGCAGTTGGGTACACTAGGCAAACTGGAGAGTTTCTTGTTTTTAAGGCTAAAGCTGTTGTTTTAGCAACAGGTGGCATTGGACGGTCATTCAAAGTGACTTCAAATTCCTGGGAATACACAGGGGATGGTCAAACTACAGCCTTTTTAGCAGGTGCAGAACTTATGGATATGGAGTTTGTGCAGTTTCATCCCACAGGAATGATTTGGCCTTTAAGCGTGAAAGGCATTTTAGTGACAGAAGGTGTACGAGGGGAAGGTGGAATTTTAAAAAATAACAAGGGTGAACGGTTTATGTTCCACTACATCCCAGAAATTTTTAAAAAAGATTACGCAGACACAGAAGATGAGGCTAGGCGTTGGTTAGCTGGAGATAAAGCCGCAAGAAGGCCTCCTGAGCTTTTAACAAGAGATGTTGTGGCTCGTGCTATTAATTCTGAAGTTAAAGCAGGTAGAGGATCTCCACATGGTGGAGCGTTCTTAGATATTGCAAGCCAGCGCGACCCCGATACCATCCGAAAAAAACTCCCCAGCATGTACCATCAGTTTAAGGAACTTGCTAATGTAGATATTACAAAAGAGCCTATGGAAATAGGTCCCACAACCCACTATATTATGGGAGGTATTCGGGTCCATCCTGAAACAACACAATCCACAGTGCCAGGTCTTTTTGCTGCAGGAGAAGTAGCAGGTGGGATGCATGGTTCAAATAGATTGGGTGGAAATAGTTTAAGTGACCTTTTAGTTTTTGGACACCGTGCTGGTATTGGCGCTGCTGAGTATGTAAAATCTTTAAAAAGCTCTCCCACTTTAAATGAGAAAGAGCTCCAAGCAACCTTTCAAGAGATGTTAGCTCCATTAGAAAAAAAAGGTGGAGAAAATCCTTATCAAATCACAAGTGAGCTTCAAGATTTCATGCAAAGTTTGGTTGGAATTATCCGTGAAGAAAAGGAAATGCAGCAAGCATTAGAAAAAATATTAAAATTAAAACAAAGAGCAGCAAGTGTCAGCGTTCAAGGCACACGTGCTTATAATCCTGGTTGGCACCAAGCTTTAGATCTTCGGGCAATGCTTGTTTGTTCTGAAGCTATTACTCGATCTGCTCTTGCACGTAAAGAAAGTCGCGGTGGGCACTGTAGAAGTGATTTTCCAGATTACAGTAAAGATTTTGAAAAGATCAATCATATTGTCCGTAATACAAAATGTGATGGACCTTTTATGTTTGAGATGGAAGTACAAAAAACGCCATTACCAGGCATGCCTCAAGAGCTTGCTCTGCTGTTTAAGGGAGACTAAATATGTCTGAGCAACGCAAATCCGACAAAATTCAACGTCCGATGCGTGTATTTCGTGGTGACTCTAAAGGTGGACAATACCAGGAATATTCTATTACTCAATTTGAAGGGATGGTTGTGCTCGATGCAGTCCACCAAATTCAAGCTGAGCAGGCTTCTGATCTTGCTTGCCGGTGGAATTGCAAGGCAGGTAAGTGTGGATCTTGTAGTGCAGAAATCAATGGTCATCCAAGATTAATGTGTATGACACGCATGGATGAATTTACTACTACACAAACTATAACGATCCACCCGATGCGAGCTTTTCCAATTATTAAAGATTTGGTTACGGATGTTTCTTGGAATTACGCAATCAATAAAAAAATTCCACCTTTTAAACCAAAAAAACCAGAGGCTGATGGAACTTGGAGAATGCAGCAGTATGAAGTGGATCGAGTTCAAGAGTTTAGGAAATGCATTGAGTGTTTTTTATGTCAAAATGTTTGCCATGTCCTTCGTGACCATGAAAAACACTCTGAGTTTGGAGGACCTCGGTTTCTTGTTCGTGCGGCATCTTTAGAGATGCATCCATTAGATGTAGAGGATCGCAGTCAGCTTGTAAAAGAAGGCCTAGGTGTAGGTTATTGTAACATTACTAAATGTTGTACAGAGGTTTGTCCGGAGCACATTACGATTACAGACAATGCCATTATTCCTTTAAAAGAACGTGTGGTGAGCACTTTTTATGATCCCCTGTCAAAACTGATTGGGAAGCTTCTTGGCGGGACATGATATGGTTAAAGAAAACTCTTTTCTTTTAAAAACACCTGATAATGTTTCTTTGTTTGTTGCAAAATTGGAGCACTCTTTTTCAAATGGTTCTCCACAAGAGCACGGTGCTTTATTGATTTTACATGGTATAGGAGAGCATAGCGGACGTTATCACCATATTCCTTCTTTTTTAAGTCAAGATTTTGACACGTTTTATACTATGGATTTGCGAGGCCATGGTCGTAGTGCTGGATTAAGAGGTCACACACCTTCCTTTGATTCCTTTGTTGAAGATCTCAGGTTAGTAGTCCAAGAGATTAAGAAACGAGAACCACAAAAGAAGCTGTATCTTTTAGCGCATAGTTTTGGTGGACTCATTTCGCTTCGAATGATTTTAACAGATGTAAAAGTATTATTTGAAGCAGTTATTATTTCAGCCCCACTTTTAGGAGTAGCTGTCCATGTTCCTTGGTATAAATTTTTAGCTGCAGAAATTTTAAACTATACCCTTTCAGCTTTGCAGCTAACCAATGAAATTAATCCTTCTTTTTTGAGTCATGATCCACAAGTAGTGGAGGCGTACGTCAAAGACCGTTTGGTGCACAGAAAAATGACTCCACGTTTGTATTTTGAAATGTGTAAAACAATTGACTGGATCTTTACTCAAAGCGGCCCTTTTAGTTGTCCTGTTTTATTTTTAGTCCCAGGACAAGATAAAATTGTAAGTTCAGCAAAGACTTTGGAGTTTTATCAAAACATTAAATCTCAGGATAAAAAGCTTATTGAATATCCTGAAATGTATCATGAAATATTAAATGAAATTGGAAAAGAAAAAGTTTTTGAAGAAATTCATGCTTGGCTCAAAACACTCAAAATCAAAACTGTGCAACATTCAAAAGAAGCCCACATAGGTTGATGAAATTCACAAACCGCGTTAAACTAAATACTAATGACACTTAAAACTTATGTTTTAGTAATGGTGTGTTGTGTTTGTTTAAGCTGTGCCGGGAGAAAGCAACCTCTTGACGATTATTCTGAAAGTCAAAAATCAAAATTAGTAGAGCGCACTGCTTATAATCAAGCAGACTTTAGTTTTTGGGTAGCATTTTATGAGCCAACCGTAGAGGATTTGGAGGGTTTAAGAGCAGCATGGATAGAGCATAGCCAAGCCTTTCCAGAAAGTAAGACGATTTCAGAGTTGCGCAAAGAAATTGAAAAAGAAAATCAGAAAGTAGCTCTTGTGGCTCTTTATATGTCTGCTTTTGAAAATGCAGATTTAAAAAACAAATCTTTAGGTTGGTCTATTGCACCTGTTCCGTTTAGCGTAGTTGAGCTTCCAGAGGCTGATGCACCACTAAGGATTCTTATGCCTGTAAATAACAATTGGGCTCGTTATTTTATACTAAAATACTCCCCTGAGACGTGGCTTTCCTCACCCCTTCTTGTAATTAGTAACCCTGCTTCAAGAGTTGATTTAGTGAAACCTACAAAAGTTCTAGTACATCCGTAAATTTTTGTTTTAAAAGATTTTCAACATATAAAATTGTGTGGTGAGGACTTAATAATACAAGTATAGTTTTTCCAGTTTCAAAAAGCTCCCTGCTGAGTTGAAATCCTTCCTGAATCGCTTTTTCCATGAGCGTGCTTGAAAGATCAATGACAACAAGTTTGGGATTTCTCAGCAATAGATTAATTTGTGCTATTTCTAATTGTTCTTTAGGTGAAAGTTGTTTGGTGGATATGGCATTTCCATTTTTATCACAAAGTGGATTTTTGGGATCGGCCCGTTCTTTTAAAGTTGGACTATAAAGCCTGTCAATATATTCATAGAGTTTATCTTTAGAAATATTTTTTGTTTTATGGAGTAAACACTCTTGGATATTTCCTTCGGGTGAAAGGGGTTCATATCCCAATGAAGCGCTAATCTGAAGTCTTTCCAGCCGTAAGTGTTCCAACTGGGAATATAATGGTTTGTCTGACAAACCTAATAATGTGTTACAAAAATCATTTTTTCGCAGCATGTTTTTTAATGTTAGGGCAATACAGTTAGAAGGAGGAAAAAACATAGAGTTTGCAGATTCGTCGAACGCGCTAGCGTGAGCAGTTTCGCCGAACGCGCTAGCGTGAGCAGTTCCGTCGAACGCGCTAGCGTGAGCAGTTCCGTCGAACGCGCTAGCGTGAGCAGTTCCAGTGTTATTTTGAGACCAAAAATTAAACCAACTCATCTTGATAGATGAAGTTAGCAAGACCTATGCCTATTTTTATTTTTTTATAAGATATTGAATTGTAAAGTAAAAATTAAAATTTTGTGCTTTATGAGGGGTGCTTTTTGGCCCTAACTAGGTTCCTTTTGATACTGAATTTATTTCTGCATGGTTTAGGGAGTCAGAGTCTTAGACATTTTGAAATTTTGTATCGAACCTGCATGATGCCATTCGGAGTGGGAGACCGAGACCCTGCATGTAGAAAAAGATGGAGAGAGGCTCTAGGAGCGGAGAAGATTGGGAAAACATCTGGAAAATCTTCGGAGAGATGGGCATAGGGGCAGGTTGTGCATGCAAAGAAATTTTGGGTAATGGCAATAAGGGGCAGGTTGTGCATGCAAAGAGGTGTTGGATAAGAGACCTGTCGAAAAATGGCCATGGTTTTTTAGTTTTTCGACAGACCCGTAATGTGTTGGTGTCCGGACTCGTTCGACAGAGGTAAGGGTGTGAGCAAAGGGAGAGATTTAGATAGATGTGGTGTCTGGGCAGGTATGACAGAAAAGGGCTTTCTAGCTAAGGGAGCCTCTGGCTGCTGGTCTCTGGCTGTTTAGACCAACATTTCTTCGTCCAACTAAGGTGACTCTCAGATCATGTTGTGACCAGTACATGTAATATTTACTTTAAATTTGTATTTTTTACTTATAAAAAGTTGAGTTTTTTTCAAAGATTATTTAAAGATTATTTTTTATTTTTCGCTGCACATGTTTTAATGCGTACACAATCAAGCTGTAGACCACCGCCCCTGCTTTTAAAATCCAATTTTGATTTTTTATTTAAAATCTGTTTTGCCTTGATTTAACCGAGATATTGCATTTAAGTTCTACTGCGACAACCGATCTGCGGCGCTATTGCAGCGTACTCGAAGATTTTTAAGCTCAACATATCGCCCTGGATATGCCTCGCTTAAAAACTTCTGTGCTCGCTTCACTAGCTTGCATCTTGCTTGTCTCGCTACCAACTTAAATGCAATATCTCGGTTTAAAGCCATTTTACGAGGTTTTTTAAAACAGGTGGATTTTTATTCGGCATGTTTCTTGCTTGGTATTTCTTTCATGAAAAGTAATTGTTTTAGAAAAAGTAACCCTATATGAAACCAAAAAGAAGTTGTTCCATGGGTTAGGGTTCCTTTCTTTATTAATATTGTTATTTTCTATTCAGCATTATTACTGAACAGCAACCCTTCTTCAAACCCTACCGATTCCGGGGACATCCTCAATTTTGTTGGCCCGCCCGATCTCTTCAGTGGTCAATGGGCGCTTGCGGATTTTTTTAATATCCTCGGCCAGGGTTGAAAATGATTTTCGTTTCTTAATTTCTTTCATAATAAAACCTCTCTTTCAACCCCAGTATAAGGCCTTTTCTTGGTGTATAAGGACTTGAAATCAGAAGAGAAATTCTTATAGCGCAGTTTCGCTTATTTTGCCAGAGTCAATTGCTTTTAGTCTTGGCATAAACTAAGACTCACTTCAGGAAGAGTCTCTCGACCCTCTAAGAACCACACGTGCGGATTCCATCACATTCGTCACGAAAATAGGAATCACATCCTTTTCGGGTTTTGTATCGGCCGAAAACCCAATTCCATACGGTTTTTGATTCTTTCATCTCCTTTAAGGGATCAGAAGCGGAAATACAGACGTACTTCTCATTCTTCGTAAACTTCCGCCAGTCCTTTTGGTAAAGACGACACGATCTGAGAGGAAGTGGGCGTCGGCTGATGAACTCATGCAGTTCTCCGGCCCGTTTGCCTGAGACAACTAACATAGACATTACAACCTTTTCATGAGGATCATATTTTCCGCGTTCACAGATCATTTTCGAGTTCTTAACTTCGAAACATTGCCAATAGGGGTAAGAAGAAACTTTGTCTTTTTCAGAAAAGGGGGTGGGCTCAGCAATGCAAGTGTTGGTTTTCAAGTCTTGTTTATTCAGAACGCCAAAATCATCCGTCAACAAACCGTAAGGGAATTCTTTTTTTAATTCTTGTAGGTGTGTTTGATGGCTGTCGGCCAATGAAACGTTAAATGCTAAAAAAAACAATATCAGGGTTTGGTGCATTTTTTTAGGTCTTCCAATTTTTCGTTGAACCGTTCCATTAATTCTTTTGCTCTTGCCTTCGTAGCTGTTCTTGTGCCCTTGAATTCTGCTACCGCCTCTTCCCAAGTTGCCGTTCTTTTAAGAAGATCTGATGCTATACTGCGTTTACGGAAAAGCCACCTAATACCGGCGCAAATGTTATTGGAAGGATCATTGAGATCTTCTCTCGTCAAAGTCAGATAGTGATCTTTCAATTCGCCTTTTTCATCACCGAGAATTTTTCTAGTTTTATTGGTGATTTGCATCAAACCACGAGCGCTGTTTTGGTCTTTTTCGTCTGCCAATATCTTTGGCTTAAATCGTGATTCAGTGGCAATCAAAGCTTTGACGATATTGGGGGCCAGCGGAGTTTCAGGTTGAAAAACATCATTCCAATACTTTGTCCAACCAGCGATGAGGTCATCGTACTGGTCTCCTCTATTTTTGAATCCCAAATCAATAGGACAGGGTTTTTCTTTTACTTTTGAAAAATTTTGTTCTGCCATTTCCTGAATTTCATCAGGATAGAGTTGATCTTTGCCGGTAGGATTGCCTGCGCAATGTCCGTGGCGTGTTGTGATGCTACCCGAAGGATTCTTTTTACTCGGCGGTACACTTAACGGATGCGTTCGTACCCAGTGTTCACCAGGCGGACATAAACGCCAAGAATGTGTGTTCTTGCGCTTCGGTTCCCTCCTTTTAGAAGAAGTCTTCTTCATTATGCCACCTGACATCTCAGAAACTTTGTTTATAACGCACTTTCACTTTTTCCGCCACTTTCAATTGTGCCGGACTCCTCATTCATTTTTGTTCTGAGAATCTTCATGACAGTCGTCGGATGCCAACGAGAGCCCCGATTCTTAGTGGGAACATTCATGGAGTTTAAGAGAAGTTGTCCCAAAGTTCGGTGGGATTGTAAAGTAAGGGTTGATTCATGTTTAAGCTGCCTGTTGATATAAATTCAAGTTATTTTTTCTAAGCTCTATTAAAAATATTTTCATTTGAGAATGTCCTTTTACTTTTTTAAATTTCTTTTCAGATCTTATAAAGATTTGAGGCCACCCATCTGGTAATTTGGTCTGAGTTTGATCTCCATCTCTTAACCCTGTTTGTGTACATTCGTACTTTATCAAATATAGATTCAATGGGATTTGTTGAAAGTAGTGTTTTTCTTAAATCCCCGTGTGCCCTAAGCTTAAGGGCTGTCAGAGTTTCCATGTTTGACTCCTCCAGTGAAGCTGTAGCCTCTATATTTATTGTACGTAACCACAGAGAAAGATTTTTGTATTCTACCACAGCCTCATCAAATGAATTCATGGAATGAATAAGTTTCCACCTCCTTCTAAATTCATAGTGGTACTTTTTAGGCAGATACTCCAAAATATTTCTTTCCTTATGACGCACACACCTTTGAATAAAATGATGATCTCCAAAAATATTTACTATTGCTTTGTTCAATGCCTTCCCACCGTCAATTACAAACAGCAATGGCACTGTTGTTGAAAGTCCACGCCCTTTAAAATTCTCTGAATTACCCACTCTAAGGCCCAGTACAAACTTATCCCCAGAGCTTGTTATTCCAACTCCTACAATCACAGTCCTACTGACAAACTCAATCCCATCAACCATCACCACTACAAAATCATATGAAGATAAATCTCTAGAATTAATTCCATCTAAATCCTTTTTAGATCCAGATATAAAAGCACGACTCACTGAACTTTTTGAAAGACCTGTACTGTTTTTTTAGGCTTTTACTGAATAGGCGCACTCGGTGTTGCTACTGGCGTCTTTGGCGTCTGATGAGACAAGTTACTTGGCGTGCTGTTTGGTATTGCCTTTAGACTGGTGTCTTCGACCTTGCCTTGCTTTTCTACTTGAATTTCATTCAATGGGCCACAGGTATTACTTGGGAAGTTTGGGTTTGTCATCGGATTATCAATACAAACAACATTACCATTTCCATCTTTTTTTGTAATAGCAAGAAGGGTTGTGTGAGTATAATCTGTATATTCATACACTACCTCTTCTAATAAAACATCCATTCTGTATTCCTTAATAAAATCTCTGTTTCCATTGTCATGAAACCTTTTATACTTTCCATCTCGCTTGCCGTCTTTATAGTTTAAAACTCCAGCGATTTGTCCATTTTCAAAAAACGATTCAAACTTTCCATCTAGCTTGTCGTCTTTATAATTTGTAACTATAGATGGTTTTCCATTTCCATGAAACCATTCATACTTTCCATCTAGCTTACCGTCTTTATAATTTAAAACTTCATGTAGTTTTCCATTTCCATGAAACGATTCAAACTTTCCATCTCGCTTGCCGTCTTTATAATTTGCAACTACACGTGGTTTTCCATTGCTATAAAACTTTTCAAACTTTCCATCTAGCTTGTCGTCTTTATAATTTAAAACTTCCCATGGTTTTCCATTGTCATAAAACCATTCATACTTTCCATCTCGGTTACCGTCTTTATAATTTGTAACTATAGATGGTTTTCCATTTCCATGCCATGACATATATTCACCATGTTTTATTTCGCCTCCATATGCTGTAATTTTTGCACAGTATAATTCTTTACCCTCGTTACCTCTTATGACTGCACCGTCTTTGCAATTAAGTTGTGCATAAGCAGCTACAGAGCTTAGAGTTACTGCAGTTAAAATAAAAACAAAATCAATTTTAAAGTTTCTCATAATTACCTCTCAAATTTTAAAATAAGCTTTGTAAAAATACTTTTCTACAAAAGCTTAAACATTTTTTTCAATCCTCAATCCTTTGTTACAGAGTAAATAAAGCAAGCAATGTGCC
>Ga0213870_1000075_pt1 | contig 47272 bp, 52 predicted proteins | sample WICALVC2017_Meta_FD_160119 | JGI IMG/M metagenome (GOLD analysis project Ga0213870, IMG submission 160119) | Freshwater microbial communities from subterranean cave lake in Wind Cave National Park, South Dakota, United States - WICALVC2017 | ecosystem: Environmental > Aquatic > Deep subsurface >...
CTAATATTGAAAATGAAAAGAAAAAGAAAAAGGTAGAAACAGTAATTTTTGTCAAAGATAAAGAGAAAGAAACAGAAAATATTTCCCAAAAGATTGATACCCTTCTTGACGGTCATCTTGACGGAGTTGTTTCAAAAGACGAACTATCAAGAAAAAAATCCCAGCTTTTGTCAAAAAAACGCTCAATTGAGGAAGAAATATTTACCCTTCAAAATGACAAAAATTCCTGGCTCGGACCGTTTCGCGAATGGGTTTTACTTTGTCAGGAAGCCGAAAATCTGTCATGCACCAAACCGCATTATCACGAGATGAGGGATTTCCTAGTAAGAACCGGCTCGGACCTTATAGTAGAAGACCGGAAAATCCGCTGTGACTGGCTAAACAATCGGCCGCTGGTGAACCAGCGGCCGACAAGTCGCAATCTTCTAAGCAGTGCTGCGGGACTTGGATTCGAACCAAGATAAGCAGATTCAGAGTCTGCTGTACTACCATTATACGATCCCGCAACGTAAGAAATTGCAAAGCAATTTCAACGTTGCTGAAGCGTTGAAATTTCTAAAAGAAAATTCTTACGCTTCGCATTCTTTATTTTATCAGATTTATTCACTCAATACACTATTTTACACACGCGTACTATAATAAAAATATGAAATACCAATACTTCATATCTTCCCGTTGGAGAAATCGGGACGCTGTACTTGAACTAACAAGAAAACTTCGCGAGAAGGGTAAAACAGTATATTGTTTCTTCGAAGCTCCCCATGCAAAACACAGAATCGATCATAATCCCAATGTTGATATGGAAGAGTTTGAAAAACGAGATTGGAGAAAGGATGCTTACGTAAAAGAGGTTTTCGAAAATGACCTTCAAGCTGAAAACGAATCCGAGAATTTTGTACTTCTTCTTCCTGCCGGAAAATCAGCACATATTGAAGCAGGTATCGCCTACGGCATGGGAAAAAAATGTATCTTGATTGGACAGCAAAAAGAAGCAGAGAGTCTATATCGAATATTTACCGAATCGCATAATACTATCGACGACTTCATTACAAGTCTCGCAAAAGATTAGAGCCAGCCAACCTCTTCACAATGCTGGTTGCCAGGTCCGGACAGTCTGGTTTTTTTATGCCAAGTGTTTTTTCGACATCATGAGCTTCTGGAAATTCCTCTGGATACGTATTCCATGTTAAGAGTAATACTGCAATATGTTTACAAGAACCTCTACTTCCTACTGGACACGAAAACTCTGCTTCGTTAATTCCTGTTTTACTAATTTTTACCCATAAACGGTAGACGTTATCATATGAACCCTCACAACTTGCTTTTAATGTATCTCCTGTCCAGCGTGCTTCATAGATTGCTTCATTTTGAAAATATCGCTTTCCTTTCTCAAAGCTTTTACTCCCTACCCAATCCTCAATTTGCTTTTCTGTAAGTTTTGGAATACTGGTGGTTGACATCATAAATACTTACTGGTTTTAATTTTTTCTTTTAGTTTGCTTCGTATGCAATAGATCTAACACGAACTTGTGCATTTTTATTATCGTACTTTTTGCATACTCAAGGTGTTCTTTCGCTTCTTTCATTACATCCTCATCTGTATATTGACTATTAAAGGCACAAGAAACATAACCGTGAGACTGTCCTCTAAAATCACTATAATCAAGCAAATGTTGAACCATAGGATCATTTACGAATAGTTCACGACTCTGTTTAATAAGTTCATAGGTAAATGGATTAATATGAACTTCAACCATAACAAAAATACGACTTACTGATTCATCCAATATTCTTGACTCAATTACAAGCCATGCTTCTGAGTATGGTCCATCTTCACCCCAAAGTTTATCACGTTGTTTTTGTGTCAGTTTCATGTAATAAAAACTATTTATATGCGTTTATTACTCTATACCGAGTCGCGCGCCCTAGACCAAGCCTTTCAACCTTTTTCAGTTTAATGAGCTTATCAATTATTTGATTGACTGTGGGACGAGCAATTCCAGCATGCTTTGCAATCTCAAGTGGTGTGGCTTCAGTTACCTTTTGTAAGTATTGCCATGCAGCCAATTGATTGGGAGAAAGCATCTTTTCAATATTTTCAGCAGATAGCAAATCAACAGCTGTTTCAGATTGTTTCAGAATTATCGTAAGGAAAAACGAAAGCCATGCAGTAATATCATTTTGATCTGCTTGAATCGTTTTCTGGCTTGTTCTTAAGGCCATATAGTAATCAGGTTTATTATCTTCAATCAATTTCTCATGAGAAACATACGGCATATACAAGTATCCTTCTTTCAGCAAGAGTAAATTGGTAAGTATTCGTGAGAGTCTCCCATTACCATCTTCAAATGGATGAATTTGTAAAAATTCAACTAGACAGTTCCCGATTATTAACAACGGATGGTATTTCTTTTCTTTTAAAGCTTTTTGCGTCCATTCAATAAGCTCTACCATTGCAGAAGGGGTACGAAATGCAGGAGTTGTATCAAACAGCATACCAACTGACTCTCCAGCAGCATTGATCATCTGCACTTTATTTTCTCTCTTTTTGTAATCACCTCTATGTGTTTTATCTTTTTCAGTGTATTTTAATAACTCCTTATGAAAGTGTTTAATGATACTCTAGTTCAGAGATAAATCTTGCCAAGAGTTAAACACGTTTTGAAGTAGCTCAAAGTAACCTTGTACTTCCTGTTTGTCTCGATCTGAAAACTTTTCAATGGAAATACCGCGCATAAGTTTCTCGACATCGTCATCGGAAAGTTTTGCTCCTTCTATGCGGGTTGAGGCACCTGTTGAGGTAACAAGGACTGACTGTCTTAGTCTGTCTAATACCATAGGGTTTAGTTGCCCACTAGCAACCCATCTCCCTTTGAGTTCATCAATCTTTGCCACATATGATAAAATTTCAGGAGTAATATGTTGAAGACGTCTATCAAAGGTAGGGGTATTCATCGATCTTAATCTTATACATATAGTATATAAGATTAGTCAAGATAGACCAGAGATCAAACCATTTACGGAAGAATGATGTCGTGGTAACCGGTGTGAATTGGTTTTCCGTTTTCTTCTTTCGTCTCCAACTTCATGATATACGCATCATCAAATCCCACTCTACAATATTACAAGAAAGCGATTCATATTATTGAGGTTGAATATTTGGCAGAGTGCTTTTGTGCAGTCTGCCATAAAGATGAGAAGAGATCTGAGCCACAGCTGTCAATCCAATCAAGACTGTCCAGATACTCAGACGCTGGAGTGCTACATGCAAAAAAATAAACCAGACGGCAATATAGGTGAGTTTATGGATCCGATACCACCAGACTTTCAGTTTTGAGAGCATAAAATCATTGGATGTGATAAAAAGAAACAAGAGAAGAGTGGCTGCAATTGCACCCATTGCTTGAAAAAGCACCAGTGGAAAAAGCGGAAGTGCACGGAATAAGATTCCCACACCTTTCACAACCCAAAAGTGAATTAAAACCAACATATACATGGTGATGCCGATGTACCGGCGGTAAATCATAAGTAGCGATAATAACTTGTGACGAATGCCAAAACGCTTAAAAATACCGGGAAGTGTCGTAAAAATATACATTACAATCGCCAACTTGCCTGAAAGAAGTGCTCTTTCATAATTTACAATGGCTTGTTCATCTCCAATATACGTTGATCGTGAAGCGATAAATAAAAAAGCGGCAAGGATCAAGTAGAGAATTTTAAAAACCGTAATCGTTTGTTCACGATGCCTTACTAAGAAGCTATAAAACCGGTCCAGAAAATTTAGTTTTGGTTTATTTGTCTCCATACGTATTTTTATTGCACCAACAGTGCTTCGTTGTTGCCTGAAACGGAGAGTCCTGGACGTTTACCACCACCGATGACATAGAGCACATTTTCCATGTTCACTGCCGCTAACCCGTGTCTGGCGGTAGGAAGATTGGGAAGTGTGATCCAGGAATCCGATGAAGGATCAAATGCCTCTACAGTATCAAAAGTACCATTAGGTTGTTCACCCCCTACTACGACAAACATTCCATTGAAAAATGTACCTGCCACGCCTCCTCGTGCCGTGGGCATATCTGATCTCTGCGTCCATGTATCGGTGGCAGGATCGTACATTTCAAGAGTACTGAGATTTTTATCAAGACCTAGCTCTCTTCCGCCACCTACGTATAATAGGCGTTCCCTGGCTGCAACCGCCAAATGATCGCGTTTGGTGGGAGCAGGTTTTTTTGTGGTCCATGCATCAGAAGTTGAATCGTACTGGGTAAGTTCATTAGTCAACCCGTTCATTCCAACTCCTCCCACCGCGTATATTTTACCTGCGATAACACCCACTGCAAGAGCCCCACGAGGATGGGGTAATTTTGCCATTTCTTCCCAAGTTTCTTTGCCCGTGATCAATCTATACACCGTGTCAACCGGCGTACCAGCAAAATCGCTGTACCCTCCTACTACATAAAGAGCATCACCTACGCTTGCTACCGCAGCATGATGACGTCCCTGTGGTAATTGTGGTCCCGTCGTCCAGCTATCAGTTGAGGAGTCGTATATTTCTACTGCGCCTGACACTCCTGCAAATCCATCCATCCCACCAATGACGTATATTTTATCGTCCAAGACAGCCGCCGCAATTTCCGTCCTGAAAGTTGGCATTTCTTTCTTTATCTGCCACGTAAAGGTTATTTCCCCGTCTTTCTGTTTGAGAGTTTGAGGGTGAGGTATACTTGTCTGCATACCCACACCCCGCACAAGAATTGCATAGATAAGTGTGGCGAGTAAAAAAATGGCTGAGCCAGCAACGACCAATATTTTCATCAATCAACTTGTGAAACTCTTTCAAGTTGGGCGGGGATATTGGGATCATCTATTGGACCAAAACTTACCAGCAATCTATCTCTATCTTGTATCTTTTTACTTAATGCGTCTAAATCTTGCACTCCGTTAAGATAAAATTTGAGAGTATTGTCTCCCTCTGTACAAAATGTCTGCCCAGTCCCTGTAGTCAGACAGGTGCTGGTAAGCTTAAATGGTAAAGTACCGAAGAAATCTCCCCATCGTATATCATCTTTTTTAACGTGCACGATATTTGGATTATCAGATTGTATAAATACATCGGGAGCACGGTTGTGATACATTGATGAGGTAAATACCCGAAATGTGCTGTGGGTGAAAATCGCAAACGCAGCTTTCTTGTCAATCATCACCTTTGTCGTAGGAGACGGCGATGGAATCGTAGGTTTGGGCGTGCATGTCCCTCCTACAGGCCCCGTGGTCCCGTATGCTTCACACATCCCAACAATCTTGTGATCACGCGTTGCTATGAAGCGTTGGTAGATAAATACTCCACTAAATAATAAAGCGATAAGAATAATTGGTCGCACAAGTTTCATTAAGCTTATATCATTATACCCGTTGGGAATAAGTCATGCTACTATACAGTCAATGAAAGCTAGCAATCTGTTAAGGGATCTTGAAGGATTACGGGATGACAAAAGAGCAATCGTTCTTGCCAAGTTACCCTAGTTTTTTGTAGTAATCGACTCTTCCTTCTCCAGGTAAATAATAATCTGGAACATGTGCAACTCTTTTATACCCATGTTTTTCATACAATATCTGAGCGGGTCTATACATAGCAGTATCGCACGTTTCAATAAGAATAAATCTGCCATTATTTTTCTCCGCGTATTCTTCTGCTGTTTGCAGTAACAATGAACCAACACCTTGCTGACGGTAGTTTCTGTGCACTGCAAAGTAGTCATTTGATGCCTCGTATCCTCCGCTTTTGTAATCATTTTCTCGCAATCCCATGGCACCAATTACTTCTCCATTATGCTCTATATACCAATAAGCATGGTGAGCATTCTTCACGCTATCAAAGGGTCCTGATGTGACAATATTTACTTCGCCAGGCGTCCACTCCTGATCTGTGAATGCATCTTGTGAGAGAAGAAAGTCAACTACTCTTTGAGCTTCTTGCTCTGATGTAACACGTTTCACTTGATAACGTTGTTTCTGCATCATAATGTTTATTCTAGTGGTTCTATGTTTGATATTTTAAGAGAAATATTTCCTGCTGGTACCGAAACGTTAATACTATCTCCAACTTTTTTTCCCAAAAGAGCTCTCCCGATTGGTGAACTTGTCGAGAGTTTGCCGGTAGATGGATCTGATTCAAATCCTTCAACGATTGAGTAGGTAACTACTTTTCCATTCTCTTTCTCAACAGTCACACTTGTGCCAAATGCTACAGCTCCGGTAAATGTGGTCCTGGCAATTTTTCCTTCTACAAGTAGTTTCTTGAGGTATTGTAATCTGCTATCTGTTTGAGACAGTCGGTGACGTGCTACTTTGTAGGCTGCGTTCTCTGATAAATCTCCCATCTCCCGTGCTGTGCGAAGTGCTTCAACTGCCTGTACTCTATCCTTCGTCAGTTGGTCATATTCATCTTGAATCTTTTGGTAGCCTTGCCGGGTGAAACGCATCATCCTCCAAAAAGTTTTCCAAGCCAGCTTTTGATACCGCTTTCATCTTTGGGCGTTTCCCGAGACTCTACCTGCGCAGTTTGAACATCTATCGGTGTATCAAACAGCTTCACAGGTGAAATCTCCTTATCCATTGGTCCACGGGGCAAGTTTTGGGCAAAATATTTGGTGCGACATACGGGTGAGCAAAAACAACATGCGTTTCTGTGAATCTTTACCTGCTTTCTGGCATAACTTTCCATTTTGGAAAATGTCTTGTGACAGAAGTTACACTCAAAGGTAAGAAATTTTACTTTTCCGTGGTATTTAACAGGAAGATATTGTGACCCAACGATGAGTTGCTTGATCATACGTCCATATACTAGCAGAAAAATGCTTATCATGCCAGCTTGAGTGCCTTGCTGACTTTTTACCCTTGGTAGTGTATATAGAATATATGGAGAGACAACTTAGTATTTTAGTCTTTGGATTTCTTTTGGGTATCAAACATTCTTTCGAAACCGATCATGTGGTTGCAGTAACGACTATTGTTTCCGAACACAAAAAACTATTGCAGGCAGCACTTGTGGGAACGTTTTGGGGTATGGGCCATACCACAACACTTTTTGTCATAGGTCTTTCAGTCTTGGTCTTAAAAATTGCAATACCCCAACAAATAAGTCTATTTTTTGAGATGATCGTCGGGATCACATTGGTTGTATTAGGACTTGCGGCTATCTACCGAACCGTTTCGTTTCATATACATGTTCATACACATTCTCATTTGACACATGTCCACCAACATATGCATACAAACACTTCCCACTCACATGTACACAAAAAATCATTTCTCATGGGGACGTTGCATGGATTAGCAGGTAGCGGTGCGCTTATGCTTCTTGTCCTCTCCACAATCCGAAATACGATGGAGGGAGTAATCTATATCTTATTGTTTGGAATAGGATCAGCAGGTGGAATGACGGTTATAAGTCTAATACTTGGTCTTCCATTTCTGCTGTCGACTCAAAAATTTCCAAATATACAAAAATATCTCTCACTTGTAGCTGGAATTATAAGTGTAGTTGTCGGGGCAACTTTGGCCTATGAGATTTACCTTGCCTTAGCGGCGGGATGATTTTTTGAACGTTGTCTTCTTTGCGGGTTTTTCCTCAACTTCAGAGGACGTATCCTCTAATTCTTCATCCGGGGTCGTCAAGATGGAAAATAGGATAAATCCAGCAAAGATTGGCATAATCAGAGTAAATCGCGTAACTTCGTCTTTGACACCAATAAGAACACCAATGGACAAAACGACAGCTACGATGGCTGCCCATACCATCGTTTTATTGTTCTTGTAAAACTTCTCCCACTTAGTCATGTATTTCTATCCTATAAAAAGCACGGTATAATGTCAAGGAGTCCCGACGTAGTCGGGACGACGCAGACCCTGTACACGCGCCCCTGCGAGGCCGAGTCAGACTCGGCGAGCAGGTAAGCGATGTAGCAGGGTCAAGAAACTATGAAATCAGGTTACGTAGCAATTGTCGGCAGACCAAACAGTGGTAAATCCACACTTCTTAACAATCTCCTTGGACACAAAGTATCTATCACCTCGCCCAAACCGCAAACCACGCGATTTTCTCTTGAAGCTGTATTTGAAGAGGAGCGTGGACAAATTGTGTTTATCGATACTCCCGGAATTTTTGCCCATGTAGAGGATCCGGTCTCAAAAAAAATTAATCCTCGGGCGCAAGCTTCCCTCAACGACGATGTAAACGTCATCATATATCTGGTCGATCACACGCGAGAACGAAGTTATGAGGAAAACAAAATACTTGGAATACTGCGAAAGATAGATAAGCCCAAAATCCTGGTCTATAACAAAATAGATATCAAAGAACCCTCTTTCATCCCCCACTATCGATTTATGGAAGAAGAATTCACCAAAACTATTTCTGTCTCTGCACTCTACCATCAGAATCTAAATTATCTCATCGACGCAATATTTGAACTTTTACCAGAGAGAGATTTGCACATTGATATACATGAGCGCCCTACTCCGGCACTTAACATGGATTCAAAAACTTATATTGCAGAGATTATCCGTGAAAAGGCCTATCTTTTTCTTCGTAAAGAAGTGCCTTATACGATGATAGCTGTCGTTGATGAAACACAGAGGCGCGAAAATGGAATAATGTATATAAAAGCCCGCATTCTCACGACCCAAGATCGATACAAAAAAATGATCATCGGAGACAAGGGAAGAATGATTAAAGAAATCGGAATGGCCGCACGCAAAGAGTTGGAAACTGCCAGTAATCAACAGATATTTCTAGATCTTACCGTGGAAGTCAATCCACATTGGTATGAACAGTTACTGTAAATTCATTGCACGGTCGGTGACAATTATACTATACTGAAAAAATGATCCAGTTGTTGAGTAAAATTGTTGGCTATGCTTTGTTCCTCATTGTAGCAATACTTTTCATCAATTACTTATATTTTATTTTTGGAGGAGTAGTATTATTTTTAACTTGCATAATTTATGCATATTTTGCAGCGAGAAAATTACAACCGTCGCAAGTAATTATAATTGGAATGATCTTTTATACGTTTATAGTTGTAATATGGGTTTATAATTTTTGGATACGAACGTATATTGAGGACTTAAAAACTACTCAATTTTGCAAAATCATATGCACAGAAAATGAGATAATTACTATCGGAATAGCTCTTTTAGTGGTAAGTTTAATTTGGGGATTCATAGGTATAAAAGTTGGGCTATTACTGTTTAGAAAACATAAGAAGTAATTGCTTGCATTTAATCAGCGCCCTCGCCCGGTGGCTCACACTATTTTTTTCTTCGTTTGTCGCCTCTCCGTTCGTTTTGCCCAAATCAAAGTTAAAAAAGATCGGATCATAACCAAAACCATTTGATCCCCGTGGCGCATCGATAATTCTCCCATGGCTTTCTCCTTCAAAAGTATACGTTTTCCCTTCAAGAGGATTGTAAACTGCAACAACTGCTACAAATCGAGCAGTTCTCTCCTCTACTGGAATATTTTTCAGTTCTTCAAGTACTTTATACACTCTATCCGAATCAGACCCTTCTATGTATCGCGCTGACTGTACACCTGGTCTTCCTTCCAAAGCATCGACCTCCAACCCTGAATCATCAGATAGTGTAAGTAATTTTGTTCGCTTGCCTACCGTTTCCGCTTTTATAGTTGCATTCTCCTGGAAAGTATTTCCTGTTTCTTCAACATCTCCTTCAAATCCTACGTCATCTAAACTTACTATCTCAAAAGGTAAATCCGAGAGAATATCTTTTATTTCTTTGACTTTTCCTTTATTTCTCGTGGCTATAAGAAGTTTTGTCATATATGCTTACTTACATTTATCCATGCTATCGCTTGCATAAATGTAATTAGTCGCACAATGATTAAATTATATACGTATGTTTTTCAGGCGAGCGAGCACTTCGTCTTTCCCAAGTATCTCCATGCTTTCATTCAGTGGCGGTGAGATTTTCTTGCCTGTAACTGCAACTCTCATCGCCATGAAATAATCACCTGGTTTCATACCCGATGTTTTTTGGATTAACTGCATTGTTTCTCCAATTCTTTCCGCTTTCCAATCTGGTAGCTTTTTCAACTGGATTGCAGTATCTGCAAGAATCTTTTTTTTATCCGTCAAATCTGTTTCATATTCTTGTGGTCTCTCATAGAAAAACTGGCATAATGGAAGATAATCAGATAGTTTCTTGATTCGTTCTCGAATCAGTGGAATCGTCTTTTCAACGATATCTTCCGGCAACTTTCGTCCATAGAAATCTAATATTTGATTTTTGATTTTTGTCCGCCAGCTGGCGGATTGATTTTTACGGATGTACTCTCCATTCATCCACTCAAGCTTCGTTATATCAAAGCGTGCTCCTACCGAATGTATTTTTGTTCTATCAGTGAACGAACTTACAAATTCCTCAAGTGAAAAAATCTCTCCTTTCGGGTGGTTATACACGAGATTTGCTAAATAATTCAATATTGCTTCAGGCAAAAACCCTTGTTCCTTATACCAGCTGACTGCGGCATGACTATGACGTTTGCTCAATTTGGAACCGTCAGGATTTCTAAGAAGTGGGGTGTGTAGGAAGTTTGGCGGATTCCAATCAAAATATTGATAAAGCAATACGTGTTTCGCAGTAGAACTAATCCACTCTTCTCCTCTGATCACATGAGTAATTTCCATGTCATGATCGTCTACAACTACGGCCAGGTGATAAGTAGGAAACCCATCTGACTTGAGAATAACTTGATCATCAATCAATTTTATCTCAAATTTTATTTCTCCTCTAATGTCATCTTTTATATTTAAAGTAGGCTCATGATACTCAATTTTCATTCGTATTATATGGGGTTCATGTATTGCTCGCTCTTTTGCTTCACTGGAATCAATTTTTTTGCATCGACCATCATACATTGGAGGTTTTCCTTCCTGCTGTTGTTTTTTACGCATTGCATTGAGTTCATCGGCTGAACAAAAACAATAGTATGCTTTTTCATGATCAACTAACCATTGCGCTCTTTCTTTGTATCGATCTAGTTTTTCTGATTGGCGATACGGTGGATATGGACCACCGTGTTTGGGACTTTCATCTGGAATGAGGCCAAACCAGTCTAAAGCCTCGAATATTGCATCTTCTGCCCCTTCAATAAATCGAGCCCGGTCGGTATCTTCAATGCGAACTATAAACTTGCCTTTAGGCTTTGCGTTCTTAGCAACGGCATAGTTGATAAGAGCCTGAAAGATTGTGCCAATATGAGGAAAACCTGTAGGTGAGGGGGCGATTCTGACGCGCACATTGCTCATACAATTGATTCTAGCATGTGGATATCGTTATACTCAATGTAAACCACTATGTCACAACTGACAAATATTTCTGGCGGAGCGCGAAAAGCAGTGTTGATCGTAGTCATGCTGCTTGTCGCTTACTTTCTCTTCATCTTCCTTATTCGTATGATTATTCTTATTTGGCGTTCATCCCACCAACCCAAACGAATTCAGCCTGATGTACGATTCGGTCAACTTGACTCTCCACGGTTTGTAAATTACGCGACTACCTCTGCTGGACTTACTTTTTCGCTTCTCACCATTGAGGGAGCGCCTCCTGAATCGACTGCTTCTGCCAAAGTCTATGAAATTGCCAAAAAACTTCCGACATTTTCTACTGGCCTTCGAGTTACTTCTCTTGCAAGACGGCTTGGGTTTGACGAAGAACCAACAATAAATGATACAACATATTATTTTGTAGACAGCGCAAACTCTCTTCGTTCGCTTGTGATAGAAGGTGTCTATCTCAATTTTCATCTAAAATATAATTATCGCGGACAATCTGCTATCTTTGTTCGACCTCTTGATGTTCCCAAAGAACAATTGATCAAAAATTTTACCAATTTCTTATCTCAGAAGGGAATTTTTGATGACACTGTTCTCAAAGGTAGAACCGCATTGCAACTTCTTCGGTACAATACAGAATCTGGTGAACTTATCCCCGCCAAAAGCATTGCGGATGCACATGCTATGCGTATTGATTTCTTCCGTCAAGATGTAGACAATCTACCACTTGTACCTCCAAAATATTTCACAAGTTATAATTATGTCTTGCATATACCCAAACCTGGACGCAATGACGCTCAACTTCTGGAAATTTCATATTCTTTCTGGCCACTATCAGACAATTTCGCTACCTACCCTCTAAAAACTGCAAACGAGGCATACACAGAATTGATCGAGGGCAAAGCATATATTATAAATAAAGGTTTCAACGAATCAGAGATTACACTACGGAACATTCACCTGGCTTATTTTGACGATGATCAGATTCAACCCTATTTACAACCAGTATTTGTCTTTGCGGGTGATCGTGAGTTTGTAGCTATGAGTCCTGCTATAAGTTCTCAGTGGTTGAAGTGACACGTCCCGGTGTAACCTCGGCAAGAGGTAGCCAAGAAAAGTTTTCAAAAACCCAGTTTATAAGTTGTTGTGTCTCTCCAAATCTATTATTACTTTTCAGAATCGATATAATAATTGATTGGCCGTTTTTACGAACCTCGGAAACTAGAATCTCACCCGCAAACTCTGTATAACCAGTTTTGACTCCAGCCACACCTGCGACTTTCCCCAGAAGCTCATTGACATTTTTCAGGTCATGGAAATAGGTAAAACTCTCATCAGATACCGTGATGGCGCGCGTCCCTACTATTTTGGCAAAGGTAGAATTGGATAGAGCAATTGTTGCAAGTTTTGTGAGATCCAAAGGAGTCGTGTATTGGTTTGGATCATCAAAGCCTATTGGATTGGCAAAATTAGTATTGGTAAGATAGAGATCTTTCGCTTTCTGATTCATGGCAACAACGAATGCCGTAACTCCTCCAGGATAATTTTCTGCCAAAGTATATGCCGCGTCGTTAGCAGAGTGCACCAGTGCGCCATAAAGAAGTGCATCCGCAGTAATCTTTTCACCACTAACTAACTTCATGGAGCTTCCTGAATTTATAATCGTTGTAACGGTCAGTACATCGTCGAGTTTGTAATGAGAAAGAGATACCAGTGCCGTCATAATTTTTGTCGTTGATGCGGGAGGAAAGCGAATTGTTTCGTTTTTGGCATACAACACAATCCCGGATGGAATGTCTTTGATTACAATGCCCTGTGCGCTCACGGAGGGAACACGTGCATCTGTTTTATTTATAGGATACGGCGGAGGCGATGGGAGCGTAATATCTGCAGCTTGAAGAAGTCCCTCTGTTTTTTTGATCGGGATAAAATATTTATTGGGGGAAGGATTTAACGATAAAAGCATAGCAAGAACGAAGATTTGTACAATTCTTCCCCAATGTTTTTTGAAAAATGAATTCACGCGTATTACGGTTATACGTATTTTTTCCATGGGAATTTCAGGAGGTTAAATCAGCTCTCTATCTCCCTTTTTCTCAGTTACTTTTAATCCCAACTCTTGAAGCTGAGCTTCATCCACTTGAGATGGAGCGTCCATGACGGCTGATTTACCCCCCGAAGTTTGAGGGAAAGCCACCACTTCGCGAAGATATTTCTCATCTGTTAAAACCATTATGTGTCTCTCGACACCAAACGCACACCCACCGTGCGGAGGGGCTCCGTATGAAAACGCCTCAAGCATGTGTCCGAACTGCTCTCTAATTTTATCCTTCCCGTATCCCATGACTGAAAAGACTGCTTCCAGAACTTTGGGATCATTACTCCTGATACTTCCCCCTCCCACCTCGAGTCCATTGCACACGAGATCGTACTGAGTGGTAAGAATAGTTTCAATATTTTGACCCTTCAATAGATCTTCTACAAATTCGGGTTTGGGATTAGAAAAGGGATTGTGGGTAAATGTCCATTTTCCTTCTTTGTCTTTCTCAAAAAATGGGAAATCCACTACCCAGGCAAATGCTTTTACTCCTTCTTTTTTTTCACTTTCACTGCGAAGATCAAATTTATCTGATCCGAATTTTTGCATAGCTTCTTTATATGTATAAATAGGAAACGATTTTTTCTGAATTTTTTGTCCCAATTTCTCATATACGTAGGTCATAAGACTTTCAAGAGTCGACATGACTGTTTCGCGATCTACAAAACTCATCTCCAGATCAATCTGCGTGTGTTCAAAACCGCGATCTGCGCGAAGATCCTCATCGCGAAGGCATCTGGCTATCTGGAAATATCGTTCAAAACCTCCCACCATAAGGAGCTGTTTGTACTGCTGCGGCGATTGGGGAAGTGCATAGAATTTGCCCGGTTGCATGCGGGAAGGAACCAAAAAATCACGCGATCCCTCTGGCGTTGATTTGGTAAGAAGTGGCGTTTCAATTTCTACAAAGTCCTTGGAAAATAAATACTCCCGTGCGCATTGGATGAAACGAGATCTGAGACGAAGATTTTTTTGCAGACGAGTACGTCTCAGATCAAGATAGCGATATTTAAGCCGTAATTCCTCATTGATATCATATCCGTCACCATCCAGAGGAAACGGCAACTCTCGGCTTTGAGACAGAACTTCAAGATCATTTACTTCTAATTCAATTTTTCCCGTGGCAAGTTTGGGGTTCATAAGTTTTTCTGGCCTTTCACGAACGTTTCCAACCACACGAAGAACATCTTCTGTGTGTATACCCTTTTTCCCACCTGTATCTACCATCTGAATGATTCCCGACCGATCACGAAGATCTATAAACGATAATTTCCCATGACTTCGGACCGAGTTGACCCAACCATATAATGTGACCTGTTGGCCTACTTTTTTTACGGTATCTATGATTAATGTTCTATCCATAACATTGTAAATTTCTAATTACTAATTTTTAATTTCTAATCTCCCGCCAGCAGTCCCGATGGATCGGGATGAGGCGGGAAAATCAACAATGTTCTAAAGTTTAATCATTTAAGAATTAGGAATTTGAAATTGAATAGAAATTTAAAATTGAAAATTAAAAATTATTTGCTGTTGTATTTCTCAATAGCCAGTCCCAAAAGTTCCATTGCTCGTTTGAGCTTCTCTTCTTCCAAAACATACGCGATTCGTATCTCGTCTCTCCCTAAACCGGTTGTTTTATAGAAACCTGTAGCTGGTGCTACCATCACCGTTTCCCCATTATCTTCAAACTCGTTTAAAAGGTACTGGGCAAATGCATCACTGTCATCAATGGGAAGTTTCGGCATTAGATAAAAAGCTCCTTCGGGTGCCACAAACGATACACCTGGAATTTTCTTCAACGCCTCCATTACCGTGTTTCTACGATTCTCATAAATTTTTTTGATACTTTCTACATACTCTTTGTGATTTTTCAAAAGTTCCACAGCGGCTAATTGTTCAACAGTCGCCACAGATAATTTAGACTGTGCAAAACGCAATGCTGCCTGTACAACTTCACTGTTTTTACTTGCTATAACTCCAACGCGTGCGCCACAGGCATTGAACCGTTTGGAGATGCTATCTGCCACAATTAGCTGTTGTGAGAGGTTGTTAAATGATCCAAAGGGAAGAACTTTCTTCCCGTCAAAAATAATTTCTTGATAGGTTTCATCAGAGATGATAAACAAGTTATAGGCAAGCGCTATATCTTTTAGCATTATAACTTCCTCATCTGTGTAACGCGTACCGGTAGGGTTGTTGGGATTACATACGACCATCGCCTTTGTCTTTTTGGATATGGCTTTCTCGATTACTTCTCGTTTTGGTAAGTGAAAACCATCATTCACCGAGGTTTTTATGGGTACAAGTTTTATAATGCCCATCGCGGCAATAATTGCATAACTTGTGTAAAACGGTTCAAACACTATGATTTCATTGTCAGGATCTGCTACTGCAAAGAATGCAAAAATGAGTCCCTCTGATCCGCCGCTGGTGACAATGATATCTCCCGGTTCAAAATCTATATTTTTGCTTTTATAAAATGCGGACCACCCTTCTCGCGTCTCTTGCATACCAGTGGATGGGGCATAGCGAAGAGTAGTGAGAGTCGTACTTCTAATACTTCTTAGTATTGAATCTGGTGTTGGCAAATCGGGGTCTCCGATATTCACATGATAAACAAAAACTCCCCTTTTCTTTGCGCTATCCGCAAGTGGAACAAGCTTTCTGATGGCTGAGGCGGGTGTATTGATAGCGCGATTTGAAATAGTGATCATAGAATCTCCTTTTGTTAATTTTCAATTTTTAATTGACCAAGCTCAACACCCAGTTCTTCTTCTATAAATTGTACGTCCTTTACTATTTCATAACAACGGGCACTCTAACATCTTTAAGTTTCAATTGCAAACTTGTTTTTCCATTCCATTCGTTTGTAGAAACCCCATAGACAATATCAATAGGGACTTTTGAGCTAAGTGTTTCATATATTTCGCCTAATCCAAAACCAATTGCATCAACGATTGAATCGCCTCCTTGCGCCGTCGGTTGTCGCAGTTTCAATTTCAGATGTGTACCATCTTTTCCCACCACCCCTGCCGCAAGGATATCTATATTGCGGGATACAAAAGTAGGCTCAGGATTGCCTACACCAAATGGTGATAAATCAGAAAGAGCGTTAAAAAGCGCCAGTGTGACTACACCTATGGGAACTTCCAAATCCGCACGAATTGTTTTTATGAGCAAATCATCAGTCAAGTTTTTGTTGGCGTGGGCAAGTAGCATTTCTTTAAGCGTATCGAGTTTGGATGCTTCCACAGTAAATCCAGCTGCCATAGGATGTCCCCCGACACTTTCTAGAATATTAGAAGTACTTTTCAACGCGTCGACAATATTGTATCCAGGCACAGATCGGGCGGATGCTTTGGCATATTGTTCACTCAGTGAAATAACAACTGCCGGACGATAGTACTTCTCTACCAATTTGCCGGCAACAAGACCTATCACGCCTTGATTGAAATTTTTATGTGCCACAAAGATTATTTTCTCTTCATTCACCAACATGAAGGCTTGTGCAGAGGCTTCTTGGGTAAGTTGTTGACGCTGAGTGTTCACTTCGCACAAGAGCTTGGCTAAAGTGTCTGCTTTATCTGTATCTTTCGTACACAGAAGCCGTAGTGCATCAAGTGCATGGACAATTCGACCCATTGCGTTTATGCGGGGCGCAATCATCCGACCTATTTCGTAAGTACCAATCTTACCGATTCGAAGTCCAGCTTCTCTCAAAAGCGCTTTAAGTCCTAGACGTTTGGTCTGATTAATTTCTGAAAGACCGTACTTCACAATAGTACGATTGGCGTCTTTAAGCGGTACGAGATCGGCAACGGTTGCGATTGAAGCAAGCTCTAAAAACTCGCGGACTTTTTCCTCCCAATGTGAAATCTTAGCCCCAAATTTTTTATAAAGCTCTCGGGCCGTAAACCAGGTCAAGCCTCCCGCACACAAACTTGTCGTATGAACACAGGCTTCACAGGTAGGCAATTTGTCTGAGGGAAGATGATGGTCGATAATAATAGTATCAATGCCTTTTTTCCTCGCATACTCTATAGCAGATTGGGCAGATACACCGTGATCTACTGTCACAATCAATTTCACCTTGTGTGTATTTACAATACGATCAATGCCTTTTTGCGAAAGGCCGTAGCCTTCATCGACTCGATGAGGCACATAGGGCATGACGCGGGCCCCCAGGTCATTAAGGGTTTCCCACATGATAGCTCCGCTGCAAACACCGTCTGCGTCGTAATCGGTATAGACCACTACCGACTCTTTTTGCTCAATTGCTTTTCCTATGCGTGCAAGCGCTTTTTTTATCTCATATTCATCCACACCAATTGCCTTGGCAGTGATTGAGTCCAGGGAGGAGTGCAAAAATGAATCTTTATCTTTGGCTGTTACAATCCCACGGTTATTAAGCAAGACCTCAATGATCTGTTCATTTGTTATATGTTTTATGTTTTTTGTTTTATGTAGTATTTCCCACTTCTTCATAATTGAATCCGTAGATTAGGATATAATAACAGAAGCAGTACAAATGTCATCCCGAGGTCGAAGCTTCGACCGAGGGGTCTCTCGCGAATGCGAGCTCAAACAAGTTGAGAGATTCCTCGTCATTATATTCCTCGGAATGACGTACAGACAAACTCTAAAATAACATGAAACTAGAACTTCCAAAAGATGCAAAAAAAGTACTTGCTGCCCTAAAAAAAGCAGGATTCGAGGCGTATGCGGTGGGAGGATGCGTGCGAGATATGCTGATTGGTAGAGAGACAAAAGATTGGGATTTCACCACCAATGCAACGCCAGAAAAAATTCGAGAGATTTTCCCCGACTCATTTTATGATAATAAATTCGGCACGGTGGGTATCCCTATAAGAGAAAATGAGGATGATGAACCATCGGCTTTATACGAAGTAACAACGTATCGGGCTGAACAAGGGTATTCTGATCATCGTCACCCCGATTCTATCGTATGGGGAAAAACGCTTGAGGAAGATCTGAAGCGTAGAGATTTTACGGTGAATGCGCTCGCTTATGATGGTAAAAAAATAATTGATCTATTTGGGGGACAAGGCAATATTGCTGCCAAAATAATTAAAGCGGTTGGCGATCCAAATCGGAGATTCCAAGAAGATGCTCTTCGTCTTATGCGGGCAGTGAGACTAGCAACCCAGCTTCAATTTACCATCGATATAACGACATTTGAAGCGATACGACAAAACGCCCATCTAATAACAAAAATTTCCACAGAACGAATCCGTGATGAACTCTTCAAAATTCTTGGATCAGATTATCCTTACGATGGAATTAAGCTTCTGAGAAATGCGGGTTTGCTTGCCCATATTTTGCCTGAGCTTGAGAAATGTTTTGGCGTTGGACAGAAAAGTCCCAAAAGACACCACACATTGGACGTAGGAACACATTTGCTTGAGTCCTTGAAACATTGTAAATCAACCGATCCCGTCACACGATTTGCGACACTTCTTCATGATGTAGGAAAAGCGGTTACTGTGGGCAAAACTGCCGAAGGAGTAATCACATTTTACAATCACGAGATTATAGGGGCTTCAATTGTACGAAACATTGCCCAAAGGCTTCATCTTTCAAAAAATGATCGTGACAAACTAGTAAAACTTGTGCGCTATCACCAATTCACCGTGGATGAGCGTCAAACCGACTCAGCGATACGCAGATTCATTCGTAACGTCACACTTGACTATCTCGATGAAATGTTGGCACTTCGAATTGCAGACAGGCTGGGAGGAGGTGCGCGCGAAACGTCCTGGAGATTGGAGCTTTATAAAAAACGTCTTGCCCAAGTGCAAGTGCAGCCATTTAGCGTTGCTGATCTGAAAGTCGACGGACACGACGTGATGAAAATATATAGCATTCATCCGGGACCACTCGTGGGCGCGGTACTAAACATGCTATTTAATGATGTAGTAGAGGGAAAGCTTCCCAACGAACGGGAAATATTGCTAAAAAGAATCGAAGATTTGAAGAAAGAAAGCATTCATAAAAATACTTAATTTCTCAACTTACATTTATTCATGCTATCGCTTACATAAATGTAAGTAAGCAATAGCCATAATAGGTTTAAATTTAAAAAAATTATCAATTAAAATTACCCGGCGATGAAAATACAATCTTTGAAACATCGAAGTGGTGCGCTCACGGGAACTGCCGGATCGCCTGATTGGGTGAAGCGGGCACCCGCCCGCGCGATGATGAGAGCAGTAGGATTTAAGGATGAGGATTTTGAGAAACCTCTTATCACTGTCGCATGCCCCTACTCAAACATCACTCCCTGTAATGCGCATCTGAAAGAACTGGGCGAGGTCATCACTCAGGAAGTGGAATCAGCGGGTGGCAAACCGATCATTTTTGGCACGCCCGTAGTGACCGACGGCGAAACCATGGGAATGGAAGGCATGAAGTATTCACTGGTTTCAAGAGAATTGATTGCTGACTCAATAGAGATGATGCATGAGGCGTATACTGCCGATGGAGCAATTACACTTTCTGGTTGTGATAAAACAATCCCAGCATCTCTTATTCCCCTTGCGCGAAATAACAGTATTGGAATTACCCTCTATGGTGGCACGATATTGCCAGGCAAATTAAATGGTAGGGACCTGAATATCGTAAGCATCTTTGAGGCAGTGGGTAAAAAAAGCGCCGGAAAAATATCCGACGAAGAGTTTCATCAGGTAGAATGTCACGCATGTCCCTGCAATGGTGCTTGCGGTGGTATGTATACGGCAAATACTATGGCATCGGCATTGGAAGCGTTGGGTATGAGTATTACCGGAAGCGCATCACATCCTGCGGTTGATCATACGTTTAAAATTTCAGCTAAAAAACAGAAGGACTGTAAAGATACGGTAGCGGCTCTGTTTAACTTGCTTAAACAGGGGATTCGTACGCGGGACATCCTCACGAGGGAAGCGTTTGAGAACGCAATCACCGTCATTTTGGCATTGGGTGGATCAACAAATGCGGTACTCCATCTGCTATCTCTGGCTCACGAAGCTGATGTGAAACTCACTCTTGATGACTTCACCCATATCGCCAAAAAAGTGCCTCTTGTTGGTAATTTCTCGCCTTTTGGCGACTACATGATGGAACATTTGGATAATATCGGCGGCGTACCCATGGTGATGAAGATGCTCCTTGACGTAAAACTTATCCATGGAGATTGCATGACGGTGACGGGAAAAACTATGGCAGAAAATCTAAAAGATACTCCAGCCAGGCCTTCCGATCAAACGGTCATATACAGTTTGGAAAATCCTCTCGCGCCTCCGATGCATCACATCATAGTCCTTTATGGCAATCTGGCACCTGAGGGAGCAGTACTTAAGTTAAGTGGAAAAGAGATGAAACAACACACAGGCCCTGCACGAGTGTTCAATCGTGAAGAAGATGCGCTGGACGCTATATTAGCCAGATCAATCAAAAAGGGTGATGTGATGATAATCCGATACGAAGGACCCAAGGGAGGTCCCGGGATGCGCGAGATGCTTTCTCCTTCATCGGCTCTGATGGGTGTGGGACTTGGCCAAGATGTAGCGCTTGTCACTGATGGTAGGTTTTCCGGTGGTACTCACGGCATCATGGTGGGTCATGTCACCCCCGAAGCACAAGTAGGTGGACCTATTGCGCTTATCAAGGATGGAGATACCATCTCTATCGATATCACCAAATCAACAATTGATATGCAAGTTTCTAATAAAGAATTGGAAGTGCGGAAAAAGAACTGGCACCCGCCAAATCTCAAATACACCCGTGGTGTTCTTGCCAAATACGCCACCCTCGTCGGTAGCGCCTCAAATGGAGCTGTTACGAGCTAATAATGCTTGTAACTCTCATCACGTACCTTAGGAATTAGTTACATCCTTATTTACATTTATTCAGGCGATAGCATGGATAAATGTAAGCTAAGACTTTCTGATAAATGAAACTCTCATTGGCTTAACTGACAATAACGTTGTTTAATCGATGTTAAAATGAGATCTAAGGAGTGAATCGTTCTCTATTTGTTTGGCGACGATGTAACTTACGTTAAATCCTACATGATATATCTCTCGTAGAAACTCAATTTCATCTATGCATGGGTACGCATGCACCCAGACGCTTTTTTGGAGTTGATAAAAGTTTAGTAGTTTGAGATGTTCACGAAAAAGCTCTCTCATGCGCTTTTCCTTCTCTGGTATATCGAAAATGACTAAACGCCACAATCCATCCCACCTTCTCTGTGGTGCAACCACCATCTCATCTATCTTATACCGCAGCGCCCGAAGCTTACCTTCTTCTGTAATCCGCACAATGGTTGTGTCACCTTCATGTACAATCTCGACAAGCTTCTGTCTGTGTAAATCTCTAATTGTCTGACCAAAACGGGGAATTCGATTTTCGTTTCTGTCAATGATAAAGGGAGCAATGGCCATTGGGAGTGTAGGCATCACAAACGACATACCAATTACCGCACCAGTTGCAAGAAGGCGTAAAACCTCTTTCGTCCTCGTCGTATTTGCTTTTTCTCTTTGCAGTTTTGCCAGTAGTAATTCCCTATCACTACTTAGAATTTTATCTACCTTTTCCCAATTTACTTTAGTGTAATCGGCTGCTCTGCTGAATTTTTTATTCTTTTTTCTGCGTACAAACCGAAGCTTTCCTTTTACTCGTATCAATCTCAAGGATTTCTTTTTTGTAGGTTTTCTCATACAAATATCTTTACATGTTAATTACATTTATGCAAGCTATAGCATACATAAATGTAAATTAGCTTATAGTAAGAAGTGGGGAAGTTATTGGGTTGCAGAATAAAATTCCGATCCGGTAACGTTCTAGTGACTTATATCCCTCCCTCGTCGGGAGAACTTTCAACGGTGCCGTAACAAGTTAGCTTTTATTTCTTCTTTTCTGTGACCATTCGTCTCAGAACGTAATCCTGCATTGCGGGAAACGTTCTAGGGACGTTTATCCCGTCGTCGTCAGGATATTTCGTCCCAGACGACGAGGAAGGGGGCGGCGTTGAAGATCGATGAAAAGGTACCTGATGCGATACCCACTAGAAGGGCGACCACAAACCAACGAATTGATTCTCCGCCAAAAAGAAGAAGTGCAAATAAAGTAAAAAGGACGGTCAATGAAGTAGATAGAGATCGAGTAAGAGTCTGAACTATAGAGTCGTTCACAATTTGTGCAAATGGCGCTCCACCCATTTTGCGCAAATTCTCCCTGATCCGATCAAAAACAACAATTGTGTCGTGTACTGAAAATCCCATGACCGTAAGAAGGGCTGTAATAAAAAGACCATCTATCTCCACATGGTAGAAATGCCCAAGAAGTGAAAAAATTCCAATCACTACCAACACGTCGTGGATTAGAGCCACAACCGCTGCTACGCCAAATTTCCAGGAAGAATACGGTTTGGGAATTTTTCTAAATGCCAGTGCAATATAGCCAATTATAGCCACAGATGCGACGACTACAGCTTTTATCGCATTTTCTGTCGTTTCTTTCCCCACTGTAGGTCCCACCGTTTCGTAACGTTCTTCGTCTACCTGGCCGTATTTGTCAATCATTGCACTAGTAAGTTTTTCTTTTTCTTCTTTTGTGATTGGTTTAAGCCGCAAAATGAATTCGTTTCCTCCAGTCGATTGTATACTCCCCACTTCAATATTTTGTCCATTTACAAGTTGTCTTATTTCGTTATTATTTACTGTTTGTTGAGGATTGATTTTAAATTCCAATAATGTACCGCCGGTAAAATCAATTCCCGGCCGTATACCCCACCGTATGAGTCCATACAAGCCTGGGACTATGACAAGCCCTGAGATAAGGAAGAACCAATATTTATTTTTTATTATGTTCATCTTTTCAGCGTTCAGTTATCAGCGGTCAGCGGTCAGTTAACTAGACGCTAGACGCTAACTTACTAGACGCTTTAATGTTTATATACTAACCTCAGTAATGTTTTTGTGACAGTAATTGCACTAAATAACGACACGATGATTCCAACAGCCAACGTGATTGCAAATCCTCTCACAATCCCCGTACCAAACCAATACAAAATTGCACAGGTAATAAGAGATGAGATATTGGAGTCGCGGATGGAAGGAAATGCTCGATCAAATCCTAAGGTGAGTGCGGTTAACCTGTCTTTCCCCCATCGCATTTCTTCTTTCATCCGTTCAAAAATAAGGATATTGGCATCAACCGCCATGCCTACTGAGAGAATAAAACCTGCAATTCCGGCAAGGGTAAGCGTCACGGGTATTGTTTTGAACAAAGCAAATGTCACAAGAGCATAGGTGGCTAGTGCAACATCGGCGATCAATCCGAGAAATCCATAGTTTACAACCATAAAAAGCCCAATGATAAAAAGACCAATCGCTCCCGCAATAATACTTTTTTGTATAGATTCACTACCCAATGTAGCACCAATTTGCCGCTGTTCAACGACGGTAAGTGGAACCGGCAGTGCTCCTGCGTTGAGAGCAACTGACAATTGTTTTGCTGCTTGTGTCGTAAAATCTCCTTGGATTACCGCCTGACCTCCCGCTATAGCCTCATTTACCTGGGGGGCTGATAAAAGATCCTGGTCAAGAAATATAGCTATCGTCTTGCCTATATTTCTTCCTGTTAACTGTTCAAATATCTGTGCTCCTTCCTGATCAAATTCAAGTGAAACAGCGGGCTTCCCGGTATTTGGATCAAAAGAAACATTAGCTTTTTTAAGATTCTTGCCCGATAGATTTGTTTGTACTGGATAAATGTCTCTATAACTTGATGGTGTGGCTACTTTTGCGCTATCGCTTGCTTCTTCCCAAAATGTAAGCTGGGCGGTGCGTCCCACCAGTGCCACGGCCTCCTCAATATTTGCGACTCCGGGGATCTCCACAATAATGCGATATGAATCTCCTACTTTTGCTTGTTGTACTATTGGTTCGGCAAGACCATAGAGATTGACTCTTCGCTCCACCACCTGCACACTTGATGCAAATGCACGATCCCGATCATCAGATGTAATACCCAACATATTTGCCTCCAACACAAGATGCGTGCCCCCAGATAAATCCAAACCTAGCCGTGTCCGGAAATCTTTGTATAGGCGAAGCGGACCGGCATTAATAGAAATAACACGAGGATGCAGCGTTCGATCAATTTTGTATGGTCCTAAGTTAAATTTTATAGACGTTTGGGGCACCACTATTATCATGGCAATAACAGTAATAAACAGTATCACCCAGAGTATAAATTGGGGTCGTCTCATAGGGAGTTAGATTTCTTGGAGGACGCTATAAGCGGAAGTTGCATGGAGCCTCTAAATTGATAAATGACCCGGCCGGTATCAACAGAAGATGTGACCTGCACTTCATCTCCTGCACTTATTCCCAGTGCGTGCACAAACATTGCTGGTATAACAACAGATAAACTGTGCTTACCTGCTCGTATGACTTTGTGTTTCATTTCACTAACTCTTCCTCGTCCCCTATAACCATAATACGAGATCCCCTCAATATGTCCAAAATAAACGGGTCTCTTCTTTTTTTACGAAATTCAAACTCGTCCTCAGACATTACCGTATAGTTTATCTCTCGCTCGCGACGCACTTCCTCCGCTCTGACTATCTGGGAAAGCTCAGGCAAGACTACTTTTCCCACAACCAGTAAATCAACGTCGTTTGCTGATCGGGGCAACATCCGCGCTAATTTACCTGCTACCATGACAAACTTTACTTTACCCAGTTTTGTTTTGTGTTTGATGATGTCGCCACCCATACCTGTGGTTTTCACAATAAGATGCAGAAGGTCAAAATAAATCGGGTAATCCTTTCTAAGCGCATAGAAAAGCCTATTGGCTCTATGCTCTTTGGTCATCAAGCCAATTTTCTCCAAATGTGCAAGCTCACGACGCACGGCATTTATCTCTTCATCAGTTCGCCTTACAATTTCTCGCACATGTATGATTTTTCCGGGGGCAGAAAAGAAAAGTTGCAGGATCTTCACCCGCACGCGGGAAATGATGAGGTCAGATAGCATATAAGTCCCTCCTTTAGGCAGGACTCCAATTATCAATACGTAAGCTGCTGTTCGGATGGCAACAGTTCAATCCAAATTGGTCCGGCAACAAACTGAAAAGGTTTACCGATGTTGTCAAAATACTCTGTCCTTCCAATTCGGCTTTTTTTTGACCACCTGCCTACTGTCACCTCACCGTTAGCAAAAATTATTGCTTTGCCGCTGCCAATAGTCGTGTAGAGGATATGTACATTTGCATCTATTGGACCTGTGAGCTTTGTAATCTGTACAACCACATTCTTGACGGTAAGTTGTTCCTTTGTCTCAAGATCAAGGTGGGCTATCCCACCTGTTTTTCGTTTATAGTTATTGCTTGTCAAATCGTATTCCCATCCGGCATCATATTTCTCATACCCATCGGCAAATACAAGTTTGATGTCGCGTACTGTGCCTCGATCTGCTTGGGCTGCTTCCTGCGCAAATTGCCACTGTTTAAAGTTTTTATCCCATGCGATTCCGCGTGAATCCACGTTCGTCCATCCTCGTTTTTCGGCAATTTTGTAAAGATTGTCAGTGAAACATACCATGGTGTGTTCTGTGACCACGGGATGATCAAGTCTATCAGGATTCCTATAGCAATCAGGATACCCTATACCAAACTGATCCAAATCTTTGATTCCATACTGATCTATTTGTCCCAAGGCATCAGCACGGCGATCAGTCATGGTGGCATTTTCTCCAATCATGTTAGATCCTCCCACGTGTACATAGAGGGAATCATACTCTGACACCCAGTCGATGAAGTATGTACGCGCTGATCGTACAGGAGCAACGGTAATGTTCTCAAACGGGGTATTACAATAAAAGACCGCCATAAACCGTGTAATCCATCCCTCAGCTATTGCTTCATAAATTATATCTGCGCGAGATAAACCTGATTGAGGACGTGCTTCGTCACTATTTTCAAGCATGATAGCCATCGGCCGGCGTTTTTCCCAATCCTCTTTTTCTTGCGTCGTATACTTGACGCCGTTTAAAGGACATACCTGATCACGTGGCAATGTTGCATCGACTTTTACCTTGGCCTTCGGACTGGGTGAAACTTTTGCTAAAGGAGAAACGACTGACTCCCCTAAATTTTGCGCGCCTTGTAAGGAAAAACCAGTAAACGAAAATCCGGTTGTCAAAAGATATATACTAATCGCCGAAAGAATTTTTACGAATCTTTGATTCATAGTTATGTCGTTTCCTTGAGTGCGTTAATCTCCTCTTTTGATAATTCGTGTTCTATCCCTTTCCCTGCTTTTACATTTTTGGCATACCATCTTGTTTGGCCCCTAGAATGCAGAGAAGTCAGGACAACACCATTTTGAGTACTATCCAGAAGTGTCAAGACAAAACTCTGATCACCACCTGTATCTCCAAAGGGATTGTATCGTACAATTTTGACCTTTTGAAGATGAAACTTTGCGTCCTGGTTCAACTCATCAATTCGCTTCACTACCTGTTGTTGATCTTTACTGTATTGATCTATGATGTTTATCAGTTCTGAAAGCGAGCTATCTAGATTTTCTCCTTTGGAATGGTGTACGAGTCTTCGAAACAGTTTTTGATTTCTATATAAAACGTAGGAAAGAACTCCTACCCAAACTGCTAATAAAACGACGATAATAAGCACCAACTCCATCTAATCTAATTGAGTAAAGTATGTATTCGAGATTGTAACGACTTTACTATATACTGTCAATATGCTATAGATAACCACACATCATATATGCCAAGCAAAACTCGCAAACAAAAAATACGTGCAGACCAAAGACGTAAAACTCAATATGCTCTCGCAACTCCATCTGTCAATACCTCATTTCTTTTACCATCCCAAGAAAGGAATTTATCGAATCTGGGCAAATTGACATATCAAACAAAGAGCCAACATACAATCCAATCCACAACATTAGAAATAGACGTATCTACCGTTAAAAGAGATTTATTACGTATTGCAGTTTTTACGTTTTTTGCCTTTTTCCTTCAAATCGTGGTATATTGGCTCCTACAGAGAGGTTGAGTTAAAGTTGCCCGCCTTCGCCAAGGCTTCGGCGGGCTCAAGAATCAGTAAACTCAATTACCATTTCATTAACTGATTCTAGAGGGGGTGAGACTTTATGGCAGAAATGTATTGCGTAAAATGTCGAGCTAAAAGAGAAGATCCCAATGCTCAGAAAGTGACGATGAAAAACGGTAAACCCGCGATGAAAGGTAAGTGTCCAGTCTGTGGCACGGGCATGTACAAAATCGGAGGATAAAACCAATTAGGAAATATTTCCCTTCAAAACCCCTTCTCTAAAAATGGAGGGGTTTTGATTATTGTTTCACTGCAACAATTTTGTTGATGATGTTGAACGGACCATAATCTACGCGAGATACTTCAAATCCATGCTTGCGAAAATAAGATGTGTTGTCGCGCTCGAGCCGAAGGGTTGTGTGCGGTTCCACAAACTTAAATAGTATTTTTGCAATAAGATTTTTATCTTGCGGCATTCCACCTGCTACCACAATTACCTTGCCACCCTTTTTCAAAACCCTCTTCCATTCTGAAATTGCTTTATCTAATTCTGCTATCTCGGCAAGAATAAAAGTCATCACAATTGCATCAAATGTCTCATCCTTAAAGGGTAATTTATAGGGAGAAGTGTGAATGATATCAATGTCGCGCCCTGCATCACGGACGCGACGCCTCGCTTCATACGCCATGCCCGATCGAAGCTCTGTACCCGTCACAGTAAATCCCTTTTTGGCCATACGCACAAGAAGTTTTCCCGGACCTACTCCGATCTCAAGAACACGTTTGCCGGTAAGATCACCAAAAACTCTATCCTGCCATTTCTCCCATTGACCAACGGAAAAAAGCTGGGAAATGCCTGAGTAAAATTGGGGCCACGCAATATATGCGCGATAAATGATGTCAAATAATCTTGTTTTCGGTAGTCGCACTTGGTCGGTCGCATCGGGGATCTATACGACTTGGGCAGAGTATAGCATCAGTTGACAGCGAATGCAAAAAAGGGTATAGTTTGATCCATCATGCGAAATCTTCTTCTCTCAAACGTTGATCTTCTTCTTCTTGGAGAGATCTAAACGTGGTTTGAGAGAGTGACGAATAACCCAATAAACCAATAACCCAATTACCAATAAAAACTCTCTCAAAAAGAGAGTTTATTTTTTATAGAGCGCAATGTCATCCAGAGTGAAACGAGGGATCTCTCGCAAATGAGAGATTTTCTCAAACAAGTTGAGAGATTCCTCACTTCGTTCGGAATGACAGAATAAAAATATGGATGAATTACAAAATAAATTTGTCGCTGTATTAAATAAGAAAATTCCTGTCGGCCAACTTATGAATGCTTTGGGCCATATGGCATCAGGTCTTGTAGGTAGTTATCCAGAAATTGCCATGATGCGATTTGATAATTATATAGATCAAAATGGTGGCGTACATAAAAGCATCTCTGATCATCCTTTCATAATTCTTTCTGCTGATAACTCAAACCAATTAAGAACTCTGAGAAATGACTTGACCGCGGCAAATATTCACTTCGTAGACTTCACCAATACCATGACGAGTGGGACATTTGAAGAACAGAAAGAGCGGACGAAACAAACGCCAGAAAATGAGTTGGAATATTTCGGCGTATGCATGTTCGGAGATAAAAACATCATCGCCCCACTTACAAAAAAGTTCTCACTTTGGAGGTAATATGGCAGAAGCAACATACCAAAAGCTCAAACAGTTCTATACCGATAATCAGATAACATTTCGGGAAATTGAACACGCACCAGGAGCTTCGGCTGAACAATACCATAATGCATTGGATTGTCGCTATGAACAACAGCTCAAATGTTTATTAGTGAAAATTTATGAACAGGGAAAAGAGTATTTTACTATGGTAACTGTACCCGCACAAAAACGGGCTGATTTTGAGAAAATAAAAGTGATGTTTAATGCAAAAAAGGTAAGAGGAGCAACACTTGTTGAACTGCGGCAGATTACTGGATGTGAATATGGTGAGGTACCAGCCTCTGGAAAGATTTTTAATATTCCCTTGGTCATGGATAAGGATTTTCTGAATGAACAGGAAGTCTATATGAACGCCGGCATCGTTACTAAATCTTTTGTGGTCAATCCTCAAAACCTTGTAAAGTTTGAGGAACCAAAAATGCTTTAGCATACATATTATGATTAACAACGCAATAATTAAAAAATATAACCTTGCCCAAGTAGATAAAAAGCTGGGAGAGAAATATTGGTCTCCGATTGATGTAGCCTATATCAATGACTGGGTTTTGCGCGCGGCTGCGGTAAAAGGAGAATTCCATTGGCATACACATAATGATGATGAGTTTTTCCTTATTTATAAGGGAGAAATCGTCATTGATACAGAAAAAGGACCCATTGCTCTGAAAGAAGGAGAAGGAACTGTGATACCCAAAGGTCTCAGGCATAAACCCAGAGCGGAAAAACGCGCGGTAGTTTTACTTCTTGAACCAAAGAGTTTGAACACCAAAGGAGACTAATGAAAATGTATTAATACATTTTCATTTAGTGTATGAAATCATATCAAAGGAAAGAAATTTATATATAAATATGAATAAAAAGGTATGAAACAGAAAGTATATGTTTTCGATACGACACTGAGAGACGGTGAACAGTCACCAGGGGCCAAGTTAAACACAGTCGAAAAAGTTGAACTCGCAAGACAACTGGAACGATTGGGAGTCGATATCATCGAAGCTGGCTTCCCAATCTCCTCTCCAGGAGACTTCAAATCTGTCCAGGAAGTATCCAAAGTGGTGAAAAATGCAACTGTGTGTGGATTGACGCGTGCGATCAAAGCAGATATTGATGCAGCAGCGGCAGCACTAAAACACGCCAAATATCCACGCATTCATACAGGAATTGGTGCATCTGATGTACATATCCAACATAAATTTAAATCCACACGTGATGAAGTGTTGCGAAGAGGGGTAGAAGCAGTAAAGTATGCTAAGAAATTTATTAAAGACGTTGAGTTTTATGCTGAAGACGCGGGACGGGCTGATAAAGAATTTCTTGCAAGAATGATTTTTGAGGTGATCAAAGCAGGTGCAACGGTCGTCAATATCCCCGATACCACAGGCTATTGCTTCCCTGATGAATTTGGCGCAAAGATACAATACTTAATGGAAAACGTACCCAATATAAACAAAGCTGTCGTTTCAGTACATTGTCACAATGATCTGGGTATGGCAACTGCAAATACTCTAGCAGGAGTGGCAGCTGGAGCACGACAAGTGGAAGTCACGATAAATGGCATCGGTGAGCGAGCTGGAAATACATCTTTGGAAGAAGTGGTCATGGCAATGTACACACGACGAGATACTCTAACCTATCAGACAAGTATCAATACAACACTCATCACACAAACATCCCGCATGATATCCCATATCATGGGAATTCCGGTACAACCCAACAAAGCAATTGTGGGAGCAAATGCGTTTGCTCATTCATCGGGGATCCATCAGGATGGCGTCCTGAAACGCCGCGAAAACTACGAAATCATTGACCCAAAAACAGTCGGATTGGAAACCTCTCAAATCATCCTTACAGCCCGAAGCGGAAGAGCAGCGCTTAAGCATAAACTTGCTCTACTTGGATTCAAACCAGGAACACTACAACTCAAAAATATCTATAGAGATTTTCTGGATGTTGCTGACCGGAAGAAAGCAATTTATGAGGCAGATCTTCTCTCTATTATGGGTCATCGTAAGCAATTATGAGACCTCAAACATTATTCGAAAAAATCTGGAATCAGCATGTGGTAGCACAGGAAAAAGATGCACCTGCGCTTTTGTATATTGATGCGCATATCCTGCATGAAGTCACGACACCTCAAGCGTTTGCGAACCTTCGTAAAAAGGTGTTGAAAGTCCGTCGGCCAGATCTGACAATTGCAACGTGCGATCACAATGTCTCAACGACTGATCAAAAAAATATACGAGATGAAATGTCTCGCATGCAGGTCGCGACACTAATAAAAAACTGTAGAGATTTTGGGATTACGTTGTATGGGCTGGACAGCGATAACCAAGGCATAGTCCATGTGATTGGACCAGAGTTGGGATTTACGCAGCCAGGAATGACTATCGTCTGTGGTGATTCTCATACCTCAACCCATGGTGCATTTGGCGCACTTGCTTTTGGTATTGGAACCACAGAGGTAGAGCAGGTACTTGCCACTCAGTGCCTCCTTCAAAACCCCATGAAAACGTTTGAAATCAGAATTGACGGAAAACTAGGCAAAGGAGTGACTGCAAAAGATATCATTCTTTCCATCCTTGCCAAAATAGGCACCAAAGGTGGGATTGGATATTGCTTTGAGTACACAGGTGAGGTGATACGAAATTTTGATATGGAGGCGCGAATGACGCTCTGCAATATGAGTATTGAAGGCGGAGCGCGCGCCGGGATGATAGCCGCTGATGAAAAAACTGTGGAATATCTTCGTGACCGACAGTTTGTCCCAAAAGGCGCGAAATTTGAGGAAGCAAAAAAGTACTGGTTATCGTTTGTGACAGATACCGACGCACACTATAACAAATCAATAACAGTGAATGCTTCTATATTGGAACCTCTCGTCACATGGGGTACCGACCCAGCAACCGGCATTCCGGTTTCATCTACCATACCCCACCCTTCAAGGGCAAAAAATGAAGATGAAAAAGTTACTATGGAAAAATCACTTGCGTATATGAATCTTAAGCCTGCAACAAAGTTGGAGGGGCATCCGATAGATTATGTCTTTATTGGCAGTTGCACCAATGCGCGTATATCGGATCTTCGGGAGGCAGCCACCGTGGTAAAAGGAAAGAAAGTGAAGGACAGCGTGGTTGCTCTTGTCGTACCCGGTTCAAGGCAGGTTAAACTGCAAGCAGAAAAAGAAGGTTTGGACAGAATTTTTACCGAGGCTGGTTTCCAGTGGCGATGGTCAGGATGTAGTGCATGTATCGCAATGAACGATGATAAGGTACCACCTGGCAAATACTGCGTCTCCACCAGTAATAGAAACTACGAAGGTCGCCAAGGACCGGGAGCACGGACATTTCTTGCATCGCCAATTACTGCAGTTGCGTGTGCAATAGAAGGAAAGATTGCAGATGTGAGGAAATACTTTTGATAATTTATAATTTTTAATTTCTTATCAATTTCTAATGACTAATTTTTAATTTAAAAAAACTATGCAGTTTGTGGTGATTGCTTACGATTATAAAAAAGGTGGTCTAAAAAGACGACTTAAGATAAGAAGTAAACATATTGGTCTGGGAGATAAAATGAAGGCTGAGGGGAATTATCTCATGGGCGCTGCCATACTTGATAAACAAAATAAAATGATTGGTTCTATCATGATTCTTGAGTATCCTTCGAGAAAGGAACTCGATACATGGCTGAAAGTTGAGCCTTATGTAACAGATAAAGTATGGGAAAAAATAGAAATTCGTCCATGCAAAATTGGACCAAGCTTTACAAATAGCTAATGAAACAATTTACTACTATCACGTCTTTTTGCTTACCAATTCGTACCGAGAATATCGATACAGACCAGATCATCCCAGCCCGGTTTCTCAAAACGACGTCACGTGAAGAACTGGGTAAATTTCTTTTCTACAACTGGCGATTTGATGAAAAGGGTAGGCCCAAATCGAATGAGTTCGATGGTTCGAACCATCGAACTAGACAGATTCTTATTGTTGGTAATAATTTTGGCTGCGGTTCAAGTCGTGAACATGCAGCATGGGCGCTTGTCGATTATGGTTTCAAGATTATTATTTCCTCATCGTTTGGAGATATCTTCTATAACAATAGTCTGAAAAACGGATTACTCCCTGTTGTTCTCACCCCAAATGAGCTTGAAGAATTATTTACGGTTATTGAGAAACAATCAGATATATTAATTACCGTCGATTTGGATAAACAGATGGTATCAATTCCTGACATAAATAAGAATTACAAATTCCCCATCGATGCTTTTCGCAAAACATGTCTTCTGAAAGGCGTGGATGAGCTAGGATATATTATTTCATTTGAAAGGCAGATAAAAAGTTTTGAATCAAAACACAGAAGTTTTATTACGAGATAAAATATCTATAGGCTTTTTTACATTTATGCATGCTATCGCTTATATAAATGTAATTGAGAAAATATCATTATGATGAGAAAAAAGATTGCTGTATTACCTGGTGATGGTGTTGGACCGGAAGTTACGGAACAAGCAGTAAGAGTGCTGAAAAAAATCGCGGAAAAATTCGGGCACAGTTTTTCGTTTGAAGAAGGGCCCATCGGAGCTGTCGCAATTGAGAAAACCGGAAATTCCCTTCCTGATGATGCTCTGGCATTGTGCAGACGATCTGCTGCGATACTGTTTGGAGCAATTGGAGATCCCAAATATGATTTGGATCCAACAGCAAAGGTACGCCCCGAACAAGGACTTTTGAAACTTCGTAAGTCTCTCAATCTATTTGTAAACCTACGTCCGGTAAAAGTATTCAAAGAATTAACGAGCACATCACCGCTGAAGGAAGAAAAAGTAGAAAATGTAGATTTGGTCGTGGTGAGAGAACTCACGGGAGGGATTTATTTTGGTCAACCACGCGAACGAAGAGACAACGGAAATACCGCTGTTGATACGAGTATTTATACAAGACAAGAAATTGAACGAGTTGCAAAGATTGCATTTGACATGGCTGTGAAGAGAAGAAAAAAAGTGACGTCTGTGGACAAAGCCAACGTACTTGAAACTTCACGACTATGGAGAGAGGTAGTAATCGAAGTAGCAAAAAATTATCCGGAAGTAACGCTTGAACATATGTTTGTGGATAATGCTTCCATGCAATTGATCAAACGTCCATCCGAGTTTGATGTAATCCTCACCGAAAATATGTTTGGAGATATCCTCACCGATGAAGCCTCAGTCATCGCCGGTTCCATCGGCCTGCTCCCCTCTGCATCAATTGGTAATCAACATGCACTCTATGAACCCATCCATGGGTCATTCCACAGGGGAGCAGGGAAAAATATAGCCAATCCAATTGGGACAATTTTATCCGCAGCGATGATGCTTCGAATATCTTTTGGTCTTGAGAAGGAAGCCGCGGCTGTGGAAAATGCAGTTGAAAAAACTCTACAAGAAGGCTATCGAACAAGAGATATTGCTGATCAAGAAACACCCGCAGATAAATTGTTGGGAACAAAAGAAATGGGAGAAAAAATTACCTTATATTTCTAAACATCTATTATCTTAAAACCCATTTGTTCAAAATTTCGGTCAAAAGTCAATATTTCTCTAATTCCATAATCCTCCATTTATACAAAAATCTTTATTTCTTTTGTATCTCACTTAATTTCTCTGCTAGAAAAACCCTTACTAACTCTGCAAAAGAAATACAACGCTTTCTTGCTAGCGCTTTTAACTCTTCATATAGATTTTGGGGTAAGTGCAATGATATTCGTTTCATAATTTCTTTTATATTTACAGCATGCTGTATATGGAGTCAACTTTTTACCTTTATGTAAATGACAGCAAGTATACTCCTCTTACCCTGGTTTGTAACCTGAAGGGTTATCAAAGCAGCCTTCAAATGTGTGTAGATTCCTGCTTGCGCAGGGATGATAATTATTTCTTCTCAATTTTCTTCCAGTTTTCGGGGCGGAGATTGCGGACTTGGGCTCCTGCTTTCCACATCTCAGAATTACCCATGGTTGCAAGTTCTTTGTCCAACTCTTCTCTATAATTGGGTTGGCTGTTTTTCTCAAGTACCCGTTTTGCTTCAGTCCCATCTGCAACTTTTTTGTATAAATCTTCAAATACGGGTGCGACGGCATCTCGGAATTTATCTTTCCAGTCAAGTGCTCCTCTTTGAGCAGTCGTTGAGCAATTGGCGTACATCCAGTCCATACCTTTTTCTGCTACTAACTTAATTAATGACTGCGTCAACTCTTCTACTGTTTCATTAAATGCCTCTGATGGGGTGTGTCCGTGTTTGCGAAGCTCGCTGTACTGAGCTTCCATAATCCCCTCCAGCGCACCGAGCAGTACTCCTCGCTCACCGGTGAGATCTGAAAATACTTCATTTTGAAAGGTGGTAGGAAATAAAAATCCTGATCCGATGGAAATTCCTATTGAGATAATTTTTTCCCGCGCTTTCCCTGTGGCATCCTGGAAAACGGCAAAGCTGCTATTGATACCGCTACCCTCCAGGAAGTTTCTTCGGACAGATAAACCGGACCCTTTCGGTGCAATTAAAACTACGTCAACATTTTTGGGCGGAACTATTCTTGTAAGACCTTTATAGGTAATGGAGAAACCATGGGAAAAGCAAAGTGTTTTTCCGCGGGTTAGATATTTTTGAAGTTTGGGCCAAAAGGCTTTCTGTCCCGCATCAGAAAGAAGATAACAAAGGATTGTTCCTCGTTTTGCTGCTTCTTCCAGTTCAAACAGAGTCTCTCCTTCTTTCCATCCATCTTTAACTGCTTTATCCCAACTCGCTGTCCCCTTGCGTTGACCTACAATTACCCTGATTCCATTGTCCCGCATATTGAGACCTTGCCCCGGTCCTTGGACTCCATATCCCAAGACAGCTACGGTCTCATCTTTTAAGACATCTCGCGCTTTCTGAAGTGGAAATTCTTCTCGTGTTACAACTTCTTCTACCACTCCTCCAAAATTAATTTTCATAGGTGAAATTTGACTAAACTTTTGTTAACCAACTAGTATATTTATTCATGTTTCCACGCACAATAGAAAAGAAAAGTTTCTGAATCTTGGCCGTGAGAGGACCCATTTTTCCGTTCCCTATCATTCGCCCATCTACCTCTGAAATCCATGCAACTTGAGCGCCAGTTCCTGAAAGAAATGCTTCATCTGCGATATAGACTTCGGTCCGATCGATAGGACGCTCTTGTGTGGGTATCCCAAGATCGTGTGCAAGTTGCAAGATGGATCGCCTCGTAATCCCCTCCAATACATCAGCATATCGAGGAGAGGTAATCAGCACTCCGTCTCTCACCATGAAAAAGTTCGCACCAGACCCTTCTGCAATGTGACCGTCTTGTGTGAGCATGAGCGCATCATCATACCCAAGTCTTGCTGCATCACCCTTAGCCAATGATGAGTTGATATATCCTCCACTCACTTTTGCTCTGGAGGGAATCATGTTGTCGTTGATCCTCACCCAATTTGAGATTGCCAACTTCAAGCCTTTGCTGATAGACAAGTACTCACCTAAAGGAATCATATAAAGAGCATACTCAAAATCCAGTTTGGAGAGATCAGGAGAGATCTCATAATTGGTGGCATAGGCAAAGGGTCGTATATAACAATCAGACTTTGGCTTGTTTACTTTTGCTAATTCCAGTGTGGTGCTTATCAATTTTTTCTCATCATATCTGATTGATTTGTTTAGAATTTTCAAAGCATTGAGAAATCTATGGTAATGGTCATCCAATCTGAATATATTTATTGACTTTTTGTCTGCTGAAAGATATCCTCTGATTCCGTCGAATATTGCGTTTCCATATTGAAGGGCATTTGTCATGACCGACACTTTTGCTTGTTCAGTAGGAACAATTTTTCCTTCAAAAAATGCAAATGGTAGATATGTATTCTCACTCATATATCACTTACCGCAGTGGCAGTCCCCACTGCAACAAGATTCAACGCGATTAACATAGGCGATACAATCTACCTCAATGAGTGCATCTTGCGGCAATCGAGCTGCCTCAATCGTTGCTCGTGCCGGATACGGCTTTTGAAAAAACGATGCGTACACTTCGTTCATTTTTGAAAAGTCAGAAACATTTTTCAGATATACTGTCGTCTTAACGACATCTGAAAGATCAGCTCCTGCGGCAGTAAGTACGGCTTTCAAATTTTCTAAGACCTGTTTTGTTTGAGCCTCTATGCCACCTTTTACAAACTCATTGGTTTTTGGGCTTTTCCCCACTTGACCCGAACAAAAAATAAAATCTCCTACCTTCACTGCATAAGAGTAAGGGCCGAGAGCACCCGGAACGTTCTTTGGTTCAATTGCTTTTTTCATATTATTTAATAACCCAATAACCCAATCATCTAATAACCCAATAAATGATGGAATGAAAAATTACCAAATATTTTTGTATTCAATCATTTTCCCATTTATTGGTAGTATTGGGTTATTGGTATTTATTGGGTTATTTTTTACCATTCTTCTTCCGTTGGTATACCAACTCATTATACCCCTTTTCGTAGGCTTCAATCGATGCCAGGATTATATCAGGTGACGTACCTTTTTCCACTACCAAAGTTCCATTCTCATCGGTCAAAACCATAGTAGCTTCAACCGTCGCATCAGACCCGGTGGTAGGAATCTCTACAATAAAATCGGTTAATTTGAATGCAACTTTATCTTCCTTTTTTATCGCCTCGGTAATTGCGCGTATTGCAGCATCCACTGGGCCCACTCCGTCGCTTGAAACGTTATATTTTCTTCCTCCTATCACTAAGTCTAGTTGGGCTATTGGTTTCTTTTTTTTAAATGTTTCAATATGAAAATCAACCACCTCCAAAGTCTTGGGACGTCTTTCATCTTGGATTACCGTCTCAATAATGGACTGCAAATCTGCTTTGGCAATTGATTTCCCCTTGGCAGTAATAAATTTTGAGATAACGTTTCTGACTATTTTTAGAGTATCATCGTCTAAATCCAACTTAAATTCTTTTTTAATTGTTTTTTTGAGAATATCAAGTCTAGGAACTGCATCAAAAATGCGCTTCTCCTTCTCTCCTACACCGCCTGCGCGAAGTGAAAGAATTCCACTCTCCAGTACATGAGTTGCTTCCGACAGAATAGGTTCAATGGTGGGTGGCTCTGCTATCACTTTCAATGTCGTGGCGGGATCTTTCAACCCCGCACCAGTTGCGACGCAGACAACGACATCATCTTTTTTGATTGTACCATTTCCGACAAGTTTTTGGAGTGCCGCGATAGTCGTTGCCGATGATGGCTCAGTATAAATTGCTTCAAGGCGTGCCAATTCTTGCTGTGCCGTAAGCGTCTCATCATCAGTCACAGCTTTTGCCAACCCTTGGGAATCTCTCAAGGCAGCAAATACTTTGGGTGCATCAATAGGATTTCCCACTGCAATTGCTGAACAAACAGTGTGTGGTTTATCAACAGGAGTGAGTTTACCACCTGTCTCAAACGCAGTGACGATGGGCGCGCTACCTGCAGCTTGCACTGCAACCATCCTGGGTGGTTTAGGAAGAAAACCAAAACGGTGATATTCGGTAAAGCCTTTCCATATATATGAGATATTGGTACCCATACCCACGGGTACAAGGACCCAATCTATGGAAGAATTCCAGAGTTGCTCACATACTTCATAGGACAAAGATTTTTGGCCCTCGCCTCGAAATGCATAGTCCCCGGCCAGATAATATCCGTAGTGATTGGCGACTTGGATGGTAAGTTTGTATGCATCAGTATAGGTACCTCTCACTTGTATGACGTGTGCACCATAAGAGATTGCCTGAGCAAGCTTCCCTCGAGGAGTATTTTCAGGCACAAACACATAACATGATAAACCTGTCTGTGCACAATAGGCAGAAACCGAGGCCGCCATGTTTCCGGTGGAGGCTACACAGACAGTTTTGTATCCCAATTCCTTCGCTTTGTTTATCTCTACAAAGCTTCCCCTGTCCTTAAATGCTCCTGTAGGGTTTAATCCTTCGTTCTTGATATAGAGTTTCTCTAGTCCCAACTTTTTGCCAAGTTTGACTGCATGATGAAGTCCTGTAGCACCTTCTCCAAGTGTTGTGAGATCATCTCGTTTTTTAAGTGGATAAAAATCCAAGTACTTAACCACTTTGGGTGGAGTATTTCGCATTACATAGGAGTTCATTTGGGCGGATAGGTAATCATAGTCATACACAACATCAAGTGGACCGCCGCAATGCCTACAGACTGTGTTGTTTATTTTTTCATCTGTTTTTTTGTGACAGAGGAAACATTCGATATGGTAGTGTGTGCCATTCGTTAATTTATTCATATTCTCAAATTCGAAATTCGGATTTTGGTATTCGGATTTTATTTCAGAAGGGCTGTTCTTCCCGTCCTGACAAACTCAATAATCGTAAAATCCTTCATGTTTTCATAAAGTGCATCAACCTTCTCTTCGTCACCGGTAATCTCAATGGTGAGCGCTTCCTTGGTCATATTAATCACGCGAGCTCTGAAGTGTTCAATTACTCGCAGAATATCGCTTTTATCGCGTTTATTTTTAATTCCTACCTTCATCAAAGCGAGTTCTCTATAGACAAGCATTTCATTGGGTACTTCCATGGCTTTCATCACATTGACAAGTTTACCGAGTTGCCTCACCATATTTGTCACTTGCTCGGCAGATGCGGAAACGGTGATTGTGTAGCGGCTGATACCCGGTATTTCTGAGTGTCCGACTGTTGCAGACTCGATATTGAACTGTTTTCTGCGAAAAAGCCACAAAATCCGGAAAAATACTCCCGGCTTGTTCTCAGACCAAATGATGATATTAGAGAGTTCTTTAGTCATACGTCAATTGTTAATTGCTAATTGTTGATTGTTAATTGTTTATGAACTTTTGGAATCATCCTTTGAAACGATCATTTCTCCGATTCCGGCACCGGCCGGAATCATGGGAAAAACGTTTTCTTCTGCCTCAACGACAAATTCCACGAGAAATGGTCCTTTTGTTTTACGTGCTTTCTCTATAGCTTTTCGCGCTTTGGTCAACGTCTCTGCTTTCAGTGAAGGTATACCAAAACCCTCGCACAGTTTTTGGAAATTTGGATTTTGCAAGTGAACTTCTGAGTAGTTTCCTTTGTAAAAAAGCTCCTGCCATTGCCGTACCATACCTAAATAATTATTGTTCAAAAGTGCAATTTTCACCTCGACATTCTCTTGAACAATTGTAGCCATCTCTTGCAACGTCATCTGGATGCCTCCATCACCAATCACAATCCATACCTCACGCGTCGGGTCACCTACTTTGGCCCCAAAACCAGCCGGAAGCGCAAATCCCATGGTACCCAGTCCTCCTGAGGTAAAATGTGTATTATATACTTCAAATTGGGAGTAGCGTGCTGCATACATTTGATTCTGACCAACGTCGGCCACGATTGTTGAGCGTCCGTGGGTTTGCTTTGATATCTCGTCGACCACTTGCGCGGACTTAAGATGGCCTGCGTGAAGCTCTCGATCGTAGACTTTTACTTTTTCTTCACTCTTCCATGTCTCAAAACGCGCCAGCCAGGATGGATTTTTCTTCTGTTTGAGTTTGGGCAAAAGCTGTTTAAGGACTACTTTTACATCTCCGACCACACCAACATCGGGTCTTATATTTTTACCAATTTCTGACGGATCGATATCTACATGAATAATCTTGGCCTGTGGAGCGTAGGCGGAAACCTTACCCGTCACTCGATCGTGAAAGCGCATGCCTACCGCAAACAAAACGTCAGCCTCCAAGGGTGCTCGATTGGCAGCCACATTCCCATGCATCCCCGGCATACCCATAAAAAGCGAGTGGCTTGAGGGAATGGTGGAGAGTGCAAGCTGGGTAAGTGTAATAGGAATATCTTGTTTTTCTGCAATGGTAAGAAGCGTCTTGCCATCCCCTGACAAAAGCATACCATGTCCCGCCACAATAAGTGGTTTCTGGGCGTTATTTAAAAGGGATACGATTGATTCAATTTCTTCTTTTGTCGCTTTTGTTTTTAACCTTTCAATGTGTCGAGGATCGACAGCTGTGTAATGAAATGTCGCATAATTGGCCTGAGCATCTTTGGCAATGTCAACCACAACCGGCCCAGGTCTTCCTGTCATGGATAAATGAAATGCCTCTATAAGAACAGGCGCGATGTCTTCTGTCTTGGTCACTAAATAATTATGCTTGGTGACGGGTAATGTGATACCCAACACATCGGCTTCTTGAAACGCATCAGATCCAATTAGAGAGGATGGTACTTGACCGGTGATACAAACCATAGGAATACTATCCATCATCGCGTCAGCCAAACCAGTTACAAGGTTTGTGGCTCCCGGACCAGAGGTAGCAAAACAAACTCCCGGTCTCCCTGTCGCCCATGCGTATCCTTCAGCCGCGTGTGCGGCTCCCTGCTCGTGTCGTACCAAAATGTGATGAATCTCGGGATATTTATAGAGGGCATCATAGATAGGAATATTTGCTCCACCTGGGTATCCAAAGATGGCTCTGATGCCTTCCCGGAGAAGACACTCACAGATTATCTCTGCTCCTTGGACTTTTTGTCCTTCTTTAAGTCTGGTTTTCATATATTTTAATGAAAACATCCCGTACAATTCTTACCTCCTCCCGAGGTCTTCGTCCTCGCGTCGGAGGGGCGAATATACGGGATTATGTGAGAGTAAGCCTCAATTCATTCGGCAACTCTCACATAAAAAAATCCTCTCTTTCTTGAGAGGAGATTTGTTTATTGGTTTATTGGGTTATTGGTTTATTATCTCTCCTCCCAAGACAATTTGCGTCCTACAATGAGGACGAGAATTGAGAGGATGATAATTGAAAGATAGCTTGCCACGATAATGGGAATATACCAGACATAGCCACGCATTGTCAAGCCGCTTGAAGTTTGAAAAGGATTGCCCGAAGGCTCTCTTCTGCGATACTTCTCACATATCCAATAAATTGTCCGGGGTGTTTCAAACAACTTTTAGGCTCAATTTTGCAGTCTGTATAGAAACTGATAGGCGTATCTTTTATAACATCCTGATTATTCACTTTCAGAGACAGTTTTGCCTCAATTGCATCATCTGCGGTCATATCGATAAACCAAGGTGTGAGACGGTATGAATAGTCGGATGGAAAGGTGATTTCGACACTATTTTCTGGCGTGATGTTCGCTTGGACTTTTTGGACGTTAACCGGTCTTTGATATTTATTTCTAGGTAATATGAACAACCGGATGGGATTTCTTCCTGCTATTGCATTTTGGTTGTGCCAGTAAAATATAGAATGTGAGAGATCAAAGGGAAGCGTTGATTTATCAGGCGCAAAGATGGGAACAAGCAAATCGATAGCTTTTATTTTGTCTTGCGGATAGAGCAAATACCGATCATTTTCTTCTCGTACATTAAATAAAAATATATCGTTTCCCTCTACATTCCATCCAAGTTTGAGTTCTCCATCAAGGTATTTTGCAACGAATTTCGGGTGTCTAACAAAATCAATGGAAACAACTTGATTTCCCTTCATTATGGTTGAGAGATCTTTTTCAATTGTGGAGTTAAAAGAAAGATTAAATGAGGCGTCTATAGATACAAATTTAGGTGTAAATTGAATTCGATTTCCTGAGGCTTGATCGATAAATGATAGAGACTCGTCAGCTACTTCACTTTCGAAATTACCTTCTCCCAATACAATTCCAAAAGAGTTTCCTTTGATGTCATTGGAAATTACATGGTTACTCGGTTTTGTAAACATTTGAGATCCGTCAATAAGATACGGCACTATCCAGTAAGCATAATCAACATCAGTTGGTTTATCAGCATAGTGATCTTTCAGCGACAGATAGTTTCGCAGATCAGTAAGTATGAGTTTATTTCCCCGCTTAAGAATCCGAGCTCGATAAAATGCGGAAAAATACCAATAGACATCCACAGCTTCTCTGTCTATTGAAGACGATAATGAAAACGCTTGATTGTATTTGAATTTATTGGTATGTTTGGATGCATAATCTTCGGGAGCAATTATTCTAATTTTTCCCTCATCAGAAAGTTTCCTGAGATGTATCAGCTGTTTGATATATTCATCCTGAAATTTTTGTTCGGTGTATGAGTTTTCAAATCCTATAACAGCAAATTTGTGCGCTGATGATTGATTGAGAGTAGTGGATACAAGTTTTTTAAAGTACTCAAATTCTCCTAAATCCTCAGAGAGATAATCATTGGGTTGTGACGTATAGAAGGCTTTTTGAGTTCCATAATTATATGAAAGATCACTTATTGTTTGTCTAACCATTACAACCGGCAACATATCGTTTTCTTTCCCGGGAATAAGCGGATGGCCAGCAGATGGGTAATAGGGTGCGTTAAAGATGCCTCCGTAAAGTGTGTACGAATCTGTCTCAAACTGCTCTTTGGTAATCTCATGGAGCGAAACACCGTATACCTTATTTATATAGGAGAGTGACCATGCATCAATCATCCAGGATACGGAAAACTGTGGAAAGTAGCCAAATGTACGTTTGAATATGGAAAAAGCATTATCGATAAGCTTCTTGCGTTCGTCTAGCCTGTACCCAATGAGAAACGCATTCCTTGCTAAATACCAATCTTCACCCGATGACTTACCTTTGTAAGCAACTCCACTTTCGCTTGCGAGTAGCGGTGTAATTTCCAGTAACAGTCCTAAATTTTTATCTTTAGAAAAATACTGTTGGAATTTAGTATTAGTAATGGCATCAAACCGCAGCGCCCATCCGATGGGAAGGTTTTTCAGTTGGTCGTCCTGATTGATTCTCTCAACCAACTCAACATTCCCCGGCAAACAACAAGACTCGCTCCCTCTCACTTGATTGATGATCAGAAATGTCGCAGGGTCAACTGCATAGGAAGATGCGGGAAGGTAGGTGAGTAAAAGCAGGAAGATTGAAAGAACGGTGACTAATAATTTTCTCATCGGGACACAGACACCGTACCTCACAGCTGGTAATTTGTCAAAGCCATCGTATCCATGTACTTACATTTATGCATGCTATCGCCTGAATAAATGTAAGTACGATAATTCCACAGTGTTATTTTATAAGTATTACTCCTCTACAACTCTGTACTGGAGTGCTTCGGCGAGGTGGGCGGGAGAAACGTCTTTGACTCCTTCAAGATCATCATGTGGGAAGATTTCAGACGAGCAGACCAGTCTGAAATTATCGATACTCCGAACTTATTTTAAAGCAAACAAGAGAACTGTTGCAGATCGTTTCTACCTGACTCCCATACACCAAAATTTTTCCTATTCAAAATACTTTTATATGCCTCTCGAAATTTCGGATAAAGTCTATTGTAAAAACTCCCTTAAATTATTAAACTGACTATAGTTATGGAAACTGAAACTCTATCTCAAAGCGAACAGACAGTACCACAAGATTTTTCACAAACTAGCCCGTTGGCTGAAATCCTATCTGACAGTCAGATAAAATCTCCTTCTTCGAAAAATCCTGTTAAGATGATAGCAGCCATTTCCGGATTAGCTGTCGTTGTAATTGGTGGTTTGATGCTAAATTGGAATTATCTAAAAGTAATCTTCATTATTCCCAAAAAACAAGTAACTCCACCTATTAAATCTCAACCATCAATAACTGTTGCCACTAAAACCGCTTCTCAAATTGACGTTGGAGAAAAAACAATAGTAGTTAAACCTGGTCAAAACGATTACACACTTGCCGATGGCGAAACTAAAATACTTTTTAGTAATTCAGGGTCGTCAACGTCCGTCCCTGATGTAGTGTTTGGTGATCGTTACAATTTGAATGACATACACAACATTAACTATCTTCCTATCCGCAGAGAAATAGCATTCTATAACAAAGGATTTTTTATCTTACTAAAAAATCTTGGTTGCAAAACAGAAACAAGATTTACCGACGTGCTTGAAGTATGGGTAACCGAATGCATAATACTGACAACGAGCAGGCAAGAAGTAACACCTTTAAAATCTATCTCACCCTTCTCAAAGGAAATAAACACTCGTACTTCATTTAGTGGCTCAGTTACTGCATCTCCAAATGACTTACTCATATATATAACCATGCCTCGACTATCAATTCAAAACTTTTCGACAAAATTATTATCAGAAAATGTATCTCTAGAATCTGGATCAATGACCTCTTACTCAGCAGATACTCCCTGGGATATACGTGTAATTAGTGGCTATGGTATTGATACAATTCGATACACAGCCCAAGAGGTTTGGAATAAAGTAAGCAAAGAGGTGGTAATAGGGTCTCTAAAAGTGAATACCACAATAAAAAACCTAGACTGCAAAGTTATTTATATAGGAAACAACAACGAACAGACTCAAAGGTGCGATGATATATTAGTTGACTTTTCGTTCAGTCAAGAAGGTGGTAATCAAATACCAATAAAATTGACCTCCTATCAAGAATAAGATGAATATTGCAAGTAACATTGTTGGGGTTTCTGCGGGATGTACACCTTGTGAATGTGGCGTTCCAGGGGCTTGCCTACAAGAACGCTTGCCTTTTCTACAATTTATTCCTAATCCATTAATTCATTTCTTTACAAGTTTTGCTGTTCCACTTGTAATAATGCTTGTTCCCACGCTTATTGCGAGAACCGCTTTGAAATTTATCTTTAAAACTACTAACACTTCTCTCATACGAACAGCTTCTGTCATGATCGGTTCTTTGTTTGTATTACCACTGATCTTCGGTTATTTCCAACCAAATACTATCCCTGAATCGACGACTTTAATTATTCCTGCTGTTGTAATCGCTCTTGTGTATTCCGGATTCGTTATCCTTGATCTAAAGAACAAGAAAACCTCGATACTAAGCTCCTTACTAGGTGCAATTATTCTGTTATCTCTAATTTCCTCAATAACTTTTATTTACCAATCATCAATTCAAGCTCAATATAACCAAATCATTACAACTAAAATAAATAGTGTAAGTGATTTGCTGCAATCTTTAGGCTTAATGCAGAGATCTGATGAGGTTGTTCAGTTATTGAGGGTCAAAGACTACACTTCTCTTGAAAGCTACTTAAACCCCAATAAAAAATTGAATATCTACTTTAGAGACTATGACGGCGTAAATTTTAGCAAACTTGAATTTCACAATATTCAATCCAGTAACAAATTATCGGAGATTGATGTTTATAAACGAGTTGACGATTTCAGTATAACTGCCGAAGAATTACTAAATGTTGTGAGTCAAGTCCTGAATTCTAATTACGAGGTTGACTACTATATCGATAATCACAATTATGCGGACGAAACTAAACAAGCGATGGATTACACTGAAGCAGACTTCTTATACAAGCAAGGCGGAAAGACAACTACTCTAACATTTGCTAAAGATTCAACGGATTCAGTCTGGTATTTATCAAAAACTGGATTTTTTGATTTGGACTACCCGAGTTATTAAACGGTTTGCCCTCCAACAATTTTATAAAAACCTCTTTTCTGTACCGTCTGTTTCCTTTCTCTCTCTTGAGAACTAAAACCTTTTAAAAAATTAGTTCTATATGATTATCAGCTTGCATGAGAGAACTATTACACTATTTATTGTCACTGTACAAAGTTTGATTATAGTTAATTATTACAAGATCTCAGTGAAAAATTCCCGAGTCGGGAAAAGTCTATAATGACTAACCGGACAATTAGCCTCGCCATTGGCGGGTTTTTATTTTAATATCCATCAAATATCAGAGAATTCACCGCTTACATTTATGCATGCTATCGCCTGGATAAATGTAAGTAAAATTTCAGTGTTTGTCAAAGCAGCCAAGAAAAGTAAATAGTCCTTATTCCTCAACTACCCGATACTGGAGTGCTTCGGCGATGTAGGCGGGTGAAATACTTTCTTTTTGAAAATAGAATACATCAAATGATCCATTTAGAAGTTCTATAATCGATTGCAACCCCCCCTGTTAAACTGTGGGGATGAAATCACATAAGAAAC
>Ga0213870_1000076_pt1 | contig 46919 bp, 65 predicted proteins | sample WICALVC2017_Meta_FD_160119 | JGI IMG/M metagenome (GOLD analysis project Ga0213870, IMG submission 160119) | Freshwater microbial communities from subterranean cave lake in Wind Cave National Park, South Dakota, United States - WICALVC2017 | ecosystem: Environmental > Aquatic > Deep subsurface >...
TATACAAAAGATTTCTTTTTCAAAAACTCTAAAAAGCGAGATAAAGCAGGTTCCGGGGGATGATTTGTCCAAGGTGTAATACCAGATTGGGACAGTCTTTCAAAGTGTTTTTTTATAGCATTTTGAAGATTTATGAACTTACTCATAAGGTGGGGTGGATGACTACCATTTACGATATAATACACTCGTCATGCGGTATTTCAATAGACAATTGACTAAAATATTTATTCTTACTTCTTTACTCATTTACCTTTTCATTCCAAAGTTAACGATAGCTCAGGATAATCAACCTCCACCTGCTAGAAAGGAGGTGTTTGAAGTAGTAGTAACAAATATTTCTGGGGAGAAAGAGATTGAAGTAGATAATACGAAACAGACTTATCAAAAATTAGAAGTAGTCGTAACCAGTGGAAATCGCAAAGGAGAAAAACTCATAGTTGAAAGCGGTTATATTCCCGTTGTAAATGCGCAAAAATATAAAATTGGAGATGAGCTAGTTATAACCGCAAGCCAAAATTTTGAAGGTCAAGAGGTTCTCTACATAACTGATTACGTGAGAAGAAGACCACTCTATTGGTTATTTGCTATCTTTGTGGGTCTTACCGTATTAATAGGAAAGAAAAGAGGATTTGCTTCAATTTTGGGCATGGGTTTATCATTCTGGGTTATCTTTACCTTTGTACTTCCTCAAATACTGGCAGGGAAGGATCCAATTTTTATAGCTATAATTGCTTCCTTATTTATTATCCCTATCACATTTTATCTTTCTCATGGAGTAAATAAAAAAACAACCGCGGCAGTTCTAGGAACAATAATAGCTCTTGTGATCACAGGAATCCTTGCAAATCTTTTTGTTAGTGCAGCCAGACTAACTGGTTTTGCTTCAGAAGAAGCAGCGTTCCTTCAGATATCAAGACCAGATGTAATCAACATAAAAGGACTGATTCTTGCTGGTATTATTATTGGCGTATTGGGAATTCTTGATGATATTACAATCTCTCAAGCTGCAATTGTTTATCAACTTAAATCAGCATCACCGAAAATATCGTTTGCTGAACTTTTTGGGCGGACCATGGATATTGGTCGTGACCATATTGCTTCTATGGTAAATACCTTAGTACTAGTCTATACGGGCGCGGCTATGCCGCTTCTTTTACTCTTTATCAATACTCCTAGTAGATTTACCGAAGTTATTAATTATGAAATTGTTGCGGAAGAAATAGTCAGAACTCTAGTTGCAAGTATTGGACTTATCCTGGCTGTACCAATTACAACATTTATTACCTCAGTCTTAATTGGTAACAATTCTAAAACTAACTCCTAGTTACCCTCACTCGCCAACTTCCCATTAGTAAAATATCCTTTACCAATCTATTCTCATTTCAAACTCATATTATTCTAAATACCTCGAAGAATTTCCCATAAGCTGTGAATTAAAGCACCGACTGAGTTTGAGTAAGGATCAAGATTTGCTTTTGTTTCTACTTCATTAATATATCTGATGATATAATTGGGTAAAATTGTTGCTAAAAGTAAGGTTGCCGGTACTAACGTCAATTTTAATCTTCTATTTGCTAAATTACCTCGATAATCAGGATATAAAGCCTGGGGCATACTTTGTGATTTAGCCGCCCTGACTTGAGCTATTTGCTGTTCAAGTTTTTGTTGAGCCGCTCGTTCAAGAAGGCGGGCGACCAAAAGCGGATCTCGATCGGATTCCGGTAATATATTAAGCACTTCTTGCATTGCTTGACGTTTTTCTCTGACAATTGATAAAGCGAGATTTTGCTCTTCTCTTCCGGGTCGATCAGGGTTAAGACTAAGACCCAATTTATAAGCCCTATCACTATACAACATTTGCCAGCCGTCGGGCTGGGAGTCCTGTGCTCCAGTTGATATTTGCCGGGCTTGCGCAAAAGTAGTTCGTAAAGCAAAAGATATTTTTAAACTCCTCCCCAAATCTGGATCTGTAACTCTTGCATTTTCAATCACTTCTTTAATTGAGCTGCCGCTTTCCAAAAAAGGTTGAGCTTCCCGCCAACGATCTTTTAACCAGGTACGTCGTAGGTGGGAGTTTCCTCTGAGTATTTCATTCTCTTGTGCAGGTAATCCCCAATTGAGTGGGGCTGGTCGATCAATTTCAGCTTTTTCAACACCGTAGATTACTTGCTTACTCGGAAATAGTTTGAGCCCTTCTCCCTGGGATTCTGTTGGATGATATCCTGCTTGCATTTCTAAAAGCGTCATAGAGAATATAGCTTATTAACGCAGTAGTAATATATAGATAATAGTCATTAAATTCAATAGGCACAAATTAGAAAAGTTTATTCTATACTGGGTAAAGAAGTCTTTTATACAATTGACCAGTAGCCTGTTCTCATTTCTGGTGGTACTACCAAAGTCTGAGAATAATTACTCCTGATTACTTTATTGGTATGTAGTAAAGCAAAACATTGCCTGATTTAAACATCCTTGTTTATAAAAGCTTCCCCGGCACCTTGCGGGCTGTTGGGATGAGTTATATACATTACTGGCTTGCCCTCAAGTGTCATTTCCATGGTGGGATTATATCAGAACAAATATACAATAGGAAATTTTAAATGATTTCTACGCAACTAGGGAGAGGTGAGTGAACCAAATATACTTTCTGCAAATTCATTGCAAACATCAGCTTTATGCGGAAAACGGACCGTTGCTTTTGAAGTTCCATAAGCTTTTATCTCTTTTTTATGCTCTTCTATTACCGGAGGGGGCACGTAAAGTCCGATATGTTCTTTTGTATAACGAAAATAGGCAAGCCGACCCTTGTATCCATAATAAGGTATCCCATAACTAATGCGCTCAACGGCTTCGGGAACAGAATCATTAATGATTTTTCGTAGCTGTTTTAGTCTACCTTGTAAATCTTCCAGCGCACTGGCAATATACTCGTCCACATCTTTTGGGATTTTCATATTTAAAGTATATCAAAGACTTTAGTATAAAAATAAATCCGTAGAAAACCGAAGTGCTCGCTCTGGTTGATTTATTCAGTAACCGAGAGATAGAGTTTGGGTGAAACCTGCAAGACGTCAAAACTTACTTTGAAAAACTGGGTTCATTTGTCCTAGTTAACTAAAGGTAAATCTTTTTCTGAAAAACCACCCTGACACCATTCGATATAGTCAAACTTTCTAAGATCTCTTAATATTATCCTAGACCTATTGACCCAATTGACGATAATAGTGTCAGTAGATGATTTTGCTTTATCAAGCAACACATTTATTTTCGCAATATCTACATCAACATGTTTTGATGCGCTTGTTCCTACGAGTGAGTAAAGACATCTCAAAATAGAGGATCTCTGAGGACAATTTTTATCTAATGCGAGGGTTAATAAAAGATCAGCATTTTCTATAGTAGTTATCAGTTCATCCCAATCCGGAATAGACTTAACTTTTGATTTTTGGTATGCCCATTTTGTTATATCAGGAGAGGAGTAAATAAATATAGGTTTTGTCATTATATTGGCTTTATTATCACTATAGCAGTAAAAGTAGAAGATAGCAATTTTCTATAGGATTTCACGATAATTTATATTTTGAAGCAAGACAAGTTTGAATTATTACAAAAAGATTAACATATCTGACTTTGGATAAAAGAAAGCTAAGGAGTGTAGTAGTAAGCTATTTTTTACTGGAACAATTAAACATCCATTGCACACCAAATTTGTCAACGCATGATCCAAAATAATCGCCCCAAAACATTTCCTGTAGAGGCATCTCAGTCTTTCCTCCCGCTGATAATGCCTTAAATAGTTTTTCTGTTTCAGCGCGAGTGTCCGGTTCTAAATTAATATACATATTGTTTCCCTTGGCAACTTTAAAACCCATCGATTCAGGGGCATCGGTGCCCATAAGTACGTGTCCACCCAGAATTGGAAGCTGTACATTCATCACAAGATTTTTGTCTTCTTCAGCAATAGGAGGGGTGCCTTTTTGAGGAGGAACTTCAGAAAAACGATGTATGCCATCTATAAAATCTGTACCAAAGACTGTTTTATAGAAATTGAATGCTTCTTCTGTGTTTCTGGGAAAATTAAGATAGGTACTTACCTTTGCCATAAAACTATTATAACAAACCACTATATTTTTTCATAGAGTAATCACTAGCTAAGATTTAATTATTTTGTTAAAATTAACAAGTAAGACTGAAAAAAAAATTAATCAATTATGAATCAAGGTATTAAAACAGTTATTTATCCCGTCAAAGACAAAGCTGCCGCAAAGGCGCTTTTTACGAAGCTTTTGGGTGTAGAGCCTTATGCGGATAGTGCGTATTATGTTGGCTTTAAGGTAGGCGACCAAGAAATAGGATTAGATCCCAATGGCCACAAATGGGGAATGACCGCGTACTATCATGTTGACGACATCAAAAAAAGTCTGCAACTGCTCCTGGACTCTGGCGCTACAGCACAGCAAGAGGTCAAAGATGTCGGTGGGGGTAAACTCACTGCATCTGTCAAAGACGCAGATAGTAATGTGATCGGGCTAATTCAGTTACCTTAATTGCACGAGAGACAAAACTATATTTCCTCATTATTTTCTCACCAATTAACCCAAAAATTCACTGTTGCTTCACCTGATGGAACAGACCAGAACCTATTTTATCCATAATGCAGATCAAGTGGCAATCTAAAAAATTGAACTGGATTGTGGTAATTGGTGAGGAAATTTAACCTTTTCTAAACATTCGTTTCTCAAGTTTTCCAAAATAGATTCTCCAGCTTGATGTATTGTCTCCCAATCTCCAGATTCCCTTTCTGGAAAATGTGCTCTGTGTACTCCCGCTGTTCGAATCAAATCATAATACCAACCAGCCCAACAAATTTGATACAGATGGCCGACTTTTTTATGTTCGGATTCCGGAAGTCTTTTTTTAACTTCTTTTGATACTGTTTCCCAAAGCAAATCTATGCGAAGTCCAATACTCTCTGAATGTTCATCTTTTAACCACTGGAGCAGCTCTAATTTTATCTCACGACCAATGGTCCTCCTTCTGCTTTCGATTGGAAGTTGTTTAATGACCAGTGGTGGGATTACAAAAAAATGTTTATTCTCTTGATAATCAAAAAGGATTTTTATGAACTGTTCAGTAGAAGATAATTTAGTGTCGCCAAAGCCAAATCTGTAGTAGCCCATTGCTTCAACAAAACAATAAGCAAGAACTAAACCTTCGCTAGGATAATCTTTATGGAGAGACTTGATGTTTCGCCACCTCCGTCTGTATTCCTCAAAAAATTGTCTTACAAATTCCCTTTTGGCCAATTGATGCTCGTCTAACATAAAACCAGTCTTCAGATGGCCTGAATAAATCTGCCTAGATCAGTCCCATCTACTTCTTCTTTGGTCATTTCTTTTGCCATCTTCCAGCTTTCTGATTTTGCCCATCCAAATTGAGCAGTTCTAATTGATTCGTAAGACTCCAATTGTTTATGATTGTCACTTTTCATAACAATCTTTATGGCACGGTCAGACATGTAGTTTTCTATCGCCCTTTTTTCCAGAACATGACAATTTATCTTCAATTTTTTACAAGTTTCAACAAAAGCTTTTCTTTCCGCACTCAATTCTGCATCTTTTGATTCCTTCTCACTGTCAATTAAGGCAGAAACATTATCTGAAATTCGTTTTATTTCTTCTAGCTCCGTTTCTGCGTTTTCCTTAATCAACGACGCCCCTCCTAAAGGGAGCATAACCACCTGATGATCTTTCTTAAACTTCCGCAAAAACTGCTGCACAGTCTTTAATTCATTCGGACCTTCAACGAGCAGTATTTTATCAAACCCCAAATCCCTATAACCAGAAAAGCTTAATTCTCCAAGGAACTCTGACAAACTAGGTACGGATTCTAAATCTGTAACATTTCTTATTTCTGATGAGTCCCGCCTAATCGAATAGACTCTTTCGGCTGCTGATCGGGCTAACCCAATGCTGTGTGTTGCAAACATAACTCCTTCTGATGCGTAAGTTCCAAGTGTTGTAAGAAAGTCCAGCTGTAAAGATGGGTGAAGATTCAACTCTGGTTCGTCGATAAGTATGTAAGTAGGCTGTCTTATCGCTGCATTAGCAAGCACCAAAATAAATTGGGCAAGCCCAGAACCTTGTTCGGATAGCATGTAAGATTTACCATTGATAAACAATTGCAAAGTTCTTTTATCACTAGAAGGATTAATCTGAAAATCTGAAAACTCAAAAATGTGTTTAATGTCTTCTGTGAGTCTATAAGTGGCTTCACTTTGACGCTTACTATTCCCAGTCTTGTAGTTATCCCATGATTGTATGAAGCTCTGCCCTATCTGAATGTCATAGTAGTTTTCTTTTGTCCCTTCGTTTACAGCATTTCTGAATGGTCCAATGTAGAGAATCTTAGAAAGGGATGAAAACAAAACGAAAGCCTGTGACAGGTCAAGAGCTCCATGATTTCCTGTTTTTAACAAATTTTCCTGCCACCCAAAAACTCCTCCTCCTTGAATGCCAACTTTTTGTCCCTGTTTATTAATTTCTACAGACCAGGCATTTTCTTTACGATAAACAGTCAAAATTAACTTATCAGGTGTTTGTTCAGAAGGTTCACTCTGGTTAAATACTACTTCCAACTGTAAATCCCTATCATTGGTGTTAGCAAACAGTTCTTCTCGATCATAAACGGAAGACGGAAAGCTCATGGTACCGTCTTTATTTTGCAACGCGTTTATGAAATTGCCAGAAGGATTTGACAGTAATTGGAAAAGCTGCCTAAACTCGTAAAAAAATCGCAAAAGAGACGATTTTCCCGAATTATTCGTACCAATAAAAGCAGTAAACCCTCTCCTTATTGCGATGCGCGCTGGGCTGGAGTCTTGAAAACAACGATAATTTTTTATTATTAAATCTATGTCCATGTCCGTAATTTGAAACAGGGCTATTTTATCAAAAATAAGACTCAAAGTCTTTAAGAAATCAGAAGGGAAGGAGTTGTCCTGCGGACACTTTGAGGGCTTTTACAAGTCGTTCCAGATTTATTAGAGATGGGTTTCTTTTTCCCCGCTCGATTTGTCCAATGTAGGTAAAATGCATACCTGATTTAATATTTTAAATTAAGATAACAAGAATTTAAATAAGACTAACATTACCGCTATTACCATTACTACCCAAAATACTTTGGTTGCATATTTAACTATCAATCCGAATGCACTATTCACTCCTTGACGTACATAAAAATCATAGACTCTATCGAGATTTTTTGTATTTGGTGCCATTTTATGAAGCTCGTCAGACATTGTTCTATAAGTAACACAAGCTACTTTCTCTTCAGTTGTCATATTATCACTTGGGCCATTTATTATTTTTTCACCATATCGATTTATCAATTGAGTCCTCATTTCAAGAAGTTGAGTTGGTGTAATAACTTTTTCTTTTTTATCCATAATTTCCCCTTCAATTTTTGGATATTGTAAGTTCCAGCTCAGCTCCTCCGGGAGGATTCGAACCTCCAACCTTCTCGTTACAAGAACCCTTTTGTTACCAAAAGGCTTGGACTATCTTATGTCCGATGTACATCGGACTCGGGTATATAGTCTCTACACATTTTCCGACATGATATCGGAATTTAGCTCGGGATTGTCCTTCGACAAACTCAGGATTTCCCCGAATTAGCCCGATTTTTCAACCCATATTACTATGGGAAGCTGCCATAAAACAGCGAGCCGCTCTACCATTGAGCTACAGAGGAATGTATTGTTGTATCAATGAACAGAAGAAATTTTAACATGAAATAAGGCATAAATCCAGCCTATTATCTTCTTGTGAATAAGTAGTAAGTGTTATAATTCATAAAATGAAAATTGGAAGGTTATTGTCTTTCATCTTGCCTATTATCTACTTTGCGTTAACTCCTCAAGCTATTTTTGCTACAACTGTTGCCAATACTTTTCAAATAACAGCTGACGGGAACCAACAAACCGCTCCATATGTTGACAGAAATATGGCGGTTTATACGCACCTATCTGACATCTGGGGATATAATTTCGATACTGACACCAATGCTCCAGTTCTTGAAAGGGCTGGTCAGCAATTCACAACTCACTTCTTCAAAAACTTAGTAATTTACGAGGACACGCCAAATGGTGAATCTGCACCAGATGTGAGAATCTACAACATCAAGAATGGTAAGGATACACTCGCTGCGGGTGGCCCAGGAGCTCAAACGAGTGGTGTGACAAACGGGAAAGTGGTCGCTTATATTGATGGAGGTGCTTGTGGTAGTTTAAAAGTCTATAACATTCGCAAAAAAACTACACAGCAAATTGTCAATTCATCTTGTCATCCAATAAGAATCTCGGGTGACATAATTGTCTATCCTGTAGCTGATCCAGACGGTACTAATATTGCAGGGTACGATCTAGATGAAGGTCAGGCTTTTGATATAGTTACTGATCCAGATTTTCAGGAAGTGCCCAATATTTTTGGTGACAATGTGGTATGGCTTCACAGGACATCAGGTGTTCTAGGAGATCCTAACTCGATTAAAGTGAAAAACTTGGAATCAGGCGAGGTAGAAACTATTTACGAAAGCTCAACAACAACTTTAAACTGGCCTGCAATTTCAAATAAGTATGTGGTATGGTCTGAATCCTCAGCAACCCATGTGGGTGGTGTACAAGCTACTAACTTAAAGACGGGAGAAATATTTGAAGTACAAGCGCAAGGGCCACATCAAAACTCGCATACAATGCCGTCTATTTGGAGAAATATTGCCGTCTGGCAAGCATTCAGAACTGGTAATGGGGATATATACGGGTCAGAGTTTAGTAAGATACCATAGAGATAAATTTGTTCGAAAATCGTCCCATCGGGGGAGCTTGATTCCAAAAATACCTTGCTTAATTAGGTATTTTTATTTTTCATAAAGTTGGGTATGTGTTCCAAATGAGGTAAAGTAAATATATGTATCATCTTCCTGAATCACTTCTTTGTAAATAGCTCTATAGTCTGCGGTAATATCTATACTTCTTAAACCAGTATACTCTCTTTGGAGGGGATGGTTATTAAGCTCAAGATCGTTTGGGTTTTTCTCAAATAGCAGAATACGTTCTTTAAAAGCCTTTCGTATCCGAACATCTGATTTTTTAAGTTGTTTTAGGAAATTGCCGGTATACTTTAAAATCATATACCTTGCTTTTCAAGCCACTCCACAGCTTCTTTTCCTGTCTTGAATGCCGGGGAAACATTTCCTTCTTTTATATCCCTCTCCGCTCTTTTTATAGAGTCAATAAGATATTGGCTTGGTTTTTCCTCAAGGCTAAATTCTACTCTCTTTGTTTTAATGAGCTGTTTTACGTAAGCTTTAATAAGGGTACTAAGACTAAAACCTAACTTATCAGCTATTCTTTGAGCCTTTTCTTTTATCTCTGGATTCATTCGGATGTAAATACCTGTATTGGTAGTATTCATATATCAAAGTATATACATTGTATATTTATTTGTCAAGGGTCAGCTCTATTTATGGTATCATGCGGTTCATGGCAATCATGAAAAATGAAATTATAAAAAGATTAAAGGAAATAGAGAAGATAGAGCACATAAGCATTCTGTATGCAGTTGAATCTGGTAGTAGAGGATGGGGTTTTGAGTCACATGATAGTGACTATGATGTTCGATTTATTTATATGCATCCTTTAGACTGGTATCTTTCAATTGAAGAAGGAAGGGATGTAGTTGAGTATCCATCCTCTAGCCAACTGGATATTAGTAGTTGGGATGTTAAAAAAGCCCTAAAGTTATTTCAGAACTCCAACCCACCTCTTTATGAATGGCTTACTTCTCCAATAATTTATCTGGAGAAGGGGAATTTTGCTCAGAAGTTAAGGGAACTAATCCCTCAATTTTACTCACCTGTTTCCAGCATACATCACTACTTGAGCATGGCTAAAGGTAACTATAAAGCGTATCTGATGGATCAAAAGGTCAAAATCAAGAAATACTTTTATGTTTTAAGGCCAATTTTTGCCTGCATGTGGATTGAGAAACACAAAACCGTCCCTCCGATGGAGTTTGAAAAGCTATTTAGAGCACAAAAGCTTGATAAAAAGCTAGTTGATGAGGTACAGAGGCTGCTTGAAAGAAAAAGATTAGGTGAGGAACTGGATATTGAAGATAGGATAGATGTTATCAACAATTTTCTAGAAGAGAAAATAAAATATTTTGAAGATTATGCAGAAAAATTTGGCAGTAGGCAGCATCTAAAGAAAGATCCACTAGATAAACTATTTAGAGATACTTTAAAAGAATGGTAAATTGGTTAAACTGGAGTAGCTAAAAGTTGTTGAGTCTGGCCCAGTCAGTTTTCTAAAATCGTCCCATTTGGGGAGCGCTAGAACGCCATTTGCAAGAGGTCCTCTTTTTCATCATTAACTCTTCAGTGTTTAAACTCCGAATTTGTATGGGTTTTGAAGTTGACTAGTAGTGTACTATTGTATATACTTTGGATACCATGAATTATGCAGTAGTTGTAACAAAAGTTGATCCACGAACAAAGAAAGAAGCCCAGAAAACAGCTAAAGAACTAGGCATGCCCTTATCAGTTGTTATTAAGGCCTTTTTAAAACAGTTTATTAAGACTAAAACTGTTGAGTTCAGCGCCAGAGATGAAGTGCCGAGTGAATATCTGATTAGGACCATCAAACAAGCAGAGAAGGATTTAAAAGAAGGAAAAGGATCTCCTATGTTTAAGACCGGTAAAGAAGCAGTTGCTTGGTTAGACAAACAAGGTCTATGATTGTTAAGTACTCTCCTTCTTTTCTTAAGACTTTTAAGAAAGTAGATGTGAGGATAAGAAAAAGTTTTAAAGAGAAAATCCTCATTTTTACAAAAGATCCTCTTGATTTACGACTTGATAACCACGAACTCAAAAAAGAATGGAAAGGATATCGAAGTATTGATATTACTTCTGATTACCGCGCAGTCTATAAGGAAACACAGATAGAAAACGAGACTGTTGCTTATTTCGTTGCGCTGGGAACCCATAAAGAATTATATCAAAAATCTTAAGTAATAAAATTATTATACGGGTAGATAAAAGTTATTGTATTTGCTCGTCCCGATGGACGAGCACAAGAACGCCATTTGCAAGAGGTCCTCTTTTTACACATAAGAGTTTGATAAAAGATAATAGAATTACATATTACGCTATTGCTCCCCGAAGGGTTTAATAAAGCCATGACAAATGAAGAGGTTGTAAAAGGGTTTATTGAGAATGTACTCAATCATAATCAGATTCAAGATTTAGATAATTATGTTGCTTCCAATTATCACAATTTTAATACTCTTCAAATAGAAGTAGCATAATTCGTTCGAATAGAGTACATTATTCGTAGCCATGAAGCAAACGCTTTCTAATATAATCAATAAATATTCACGTATGTCAGGTGAAAAAAAAGTGCGTATTGGTCTAAACCTTTCTCGCATTGTCCGTCAGGTTCGAAAAGAAGGTTCAAATGCAACTGGAGATAAAAATACTAAGTTATAATACTCCTCTCTATAACACATGGAAATCGATCAAGCACAGCTTCTTCAAGTAATATCTTCTCTTTTTGCAAAATATCAGATTCCATATATGCTGACTGGTGCATGGAGTGTAATTTATTATGGAAGACCCCGCGCCTCACATGATATTGATTTTGTAGTTGAATTAGAAAAAAAGGATGTCCCACGAGTTCTCCAAGCACTACAATCACTATCTCCCGATTTTTCCTATGACAAAGAGGCTGTACAAGAAGCGATAGAAAAGAAACACATGTTTCAAATATTTCATCTTCCAACTGTATTAAAATTTGACATATGGCTTTTGCAGGAAAATGATTCTTTTGATATTTCTCGATTTGACCGACGGAAAGCAATGAAGCTATTGGGACAAAGCATGGTATTAACCAGTGCTGAAGATACTATTTTACAGAAGTTACGGTGGTATAAAGATGCAAGGATTGAAAAACATATAGTTGATGCAGCATTCGTATACCAGATACAGGAAAAAAAACTTGACAAGAAATATCTTCAACAGTGGTCGAAAAAACTATCTCTTACAAAATTTTTAAAACAGCTAAAAGAAATTGATTTAGAAAAGTATTTGTAGAAGGAGCACTAGAACGCCATTTGCAAGAGATCCTCTTTTTCACAATAAGACAATCTATTCAACCCAGAGTTTTCCCTACAATTATTAGAGTCCAACAAGTGGGTGGTATAATTCATAAAATGAAAAAACTTTTTTTAATAGTATTATTATTTGCTGCTACTCATATTATTGCTTTACCTAGTTCGTTTGCAGCAAAAAACGAAAAAAGATTAATAATTGGTGCAAATTTAAACAAATATTCACAACCAGCTAGAAAAAATTGTGATGTAAAAGTTCCTTTGGAATACAGTACAATTCAAGCTGGAATTGACGCAGCAGGTACTGGCGATATTGTTTGTGTTGGCAAAGGCATTTATAACGAAGATATTACTATTAATAAATCTATTACTCTGGCAGGCAACGGAGATAAACATCAATCAGTTGTTAATGGCCAAACTCCCGGTTGGGCAGCAGCAATAACAATTTCTGCCGATAATGTTATTGTTGGAGGGTTTGAGATTAACGGTGTTGGCCAAGATTATACCAATTCAGCACTACATATTGGTGAGTTTATATCAAATGTGACTGTAAGACATAACCATATCGTAGCTGGAAACGGAGGGCTTGCTCTACTGACGGATGGTGGTCAAAATAATCAGTTAATTCAAAATAATATATTGGAAGGGAATAACTCGCCTCAGGTTGCATTAGTAAATGGACAACCAACAGTAGGGAAACCTTCAGACAAAGTTAACTTTTTAAATAATACTTTCACAGGAACAGTTAATCCAACTACGCGTCAAGATACTGGAGTGGTTTTAGCACAAGGTGCAACCAATAGTTCAGTTAAGTATAACGTTTTTAATACCTCCGGAACAGTGAATGAAGTATTTCAAAACGCTTATGCTTCAGAAATTGCTGGCGTTAGTTATAATAATTTTGATTCAGATGCTCTACTATGGAAGGTTTCAAACGGTGTTGGCGTGTTAAATGCCGAGAATAACTGGTGGGGCGATACCGATCCCTCAGATGATGTTCGAAACGATATGGTCGACTTTACACCATTCGCGCTAGAACCCTTTAAAGAGTATTGAAAGAATTGATTCCATACAATAATTGGTTTAAGAAAACGACTTAAGCGTCTTAAATTACAGTTCGGATACTATCCCACAGGCGGAACACTAGAGCGCCATTTGCAAGAGTTCCTCTTTTTTACACATTAAATATTAGGTCTTTCTATAACGACTACTTCTACCCATTCCTACTCTCTTAATTTTCTTTAGATCAAGTAGTTTTGAGAGTGTTTGGCGGACTGTAGCATAAGCGACTTTAGTTTCCTTAGCTATTTCTTTAGGTGTAGCTTCATCTACATTTTGTAGATATTGCCAGACTGCAATTTGCTTATTAGATAAAATATCCTCTATATTTTCTCCGGACAATAAACTAATAGCTTCTTTAGATTGAGCTAGAATAATGTCCAAAAAGAACTCAAGCCAGGAAGCTATATCTCCTGCTCCTTTTTTAAAGGTTCTTTGGCTTTTTCTTAAAGCAAGATAATATTGTGGCTTTTGATCCTCAACTAACTTCTCATGAGAAACATAAGGCATGTACAAATAACCTGTCTGAAGTAAGAGCAAGTTAGTTAGAATTCTGGAGAGTCTGCCATTTCCATCTTTAAAAGGATGGATGTTTAAATATTCCGCTAAAAAGTTACCTACAATAATGAGGGAATGAGATAATTTAGCCTCTAGGGCATATTTGGTCCACTCAACTAATTCTTGCATCTGTTTAGAGGTTAAATAGGCCGGGGTAGTATCAAATATAACTCCAATTCTCCTGCCGTGCTCATCCACCATTTCAACCTTATTATCAGTACTTTTATATTTACCTCTGTGGTCCTGGTCTTTTTCTACATACTTTAAAAGCTCCTGGTGCAAATGTTTAATGGTATTCTCGCTAAATCTGATATGTTTCCAGGAATTAAAAATATTTTGAAGTAGTTCATAATATCCCTGAACCTCCTGTTTATCCCTGTCAGTAAATTTTTGCATAGCAATACCTTGCATTAGGTTTTCTACATCTACATCAGATAATTTTGCTCCTTCTATTCTTGTAGAAGCACCAGTTGAAGTAATTAAAACAGATCTTTTAAGCCTGCCTAAAAGTTGGGGATTTAGATTAGCTCCTGCAGTCCACTGACCTTTTAACTCATCAATCTGAGCAATTTTAAGAAATATTTCAGGAGGAAGTTGGACAATCCTCTTTTCGAATTTTCTGTTTTTACCCATAGTTTTATTATGATAATCTAACTATAGCAGATTATAACGGATTATAGCGAATTATGCAAATTTTAATGAATCGTCTAATTATCGCCTACTTTTCGATTGATTTACCATGATATTACTCTTTAGATATGTATTATAATGCTTACTTATCCACAGGGAAGGGACTAGAGTGTGCAAAATTAGCAAAGCTTTTTCCATGATTAAAACTAAATTGAAACTCATAAAAAATGGGGATACTTATGGCTATAAACTTAAAGATATTTACAAGGAACTTAGTGAAAAACAATGGATGGAATTTAGAAGATGGCTTATTGGTCAAACAGTAGGTACTTACAAAAGGGATACCTTTATCTTTGCAGAAGATTATGAACGGTTTTTAAAAAGTTTACCTGTTTTCTACTAATAAGCTTCAAAAAGTTAACAATTAACACACATTAAAAAACAAGTTTTTGGCATAAAAGCCTACAGTAGTTGCTGGGTTTGCTCCAGCACTAATTCCGGACAGACTATTATTTCCGGCCAATCAGCTTTTCCGTAATCGTCCCATTTGGCGAGCCAGATTTTAGCTTCACCTTGATTTTTCCAAAGTTAGAGATTAAACTGTCGTTCATACTGCCCAGAATATAGGTCTGGAAGGGGGTGAAGAAAATGAATATCAAAAAATTCTTAATTGGTGCGTCAGTAAGTGCAATTATGCTCAGCGCTATGGCAGTGCCAGCATTTGCAGCAAGTGGAGCTGAAGTGGTTGTTGATCCTGGACAAAGCGTTACTGGTTCTTTGACAAAAGATTTTAATGGAGCACCTGTGGCCGAAGTTGAGTTTACTGGAGGAGATTTAACAGCAGAGGTATCTGGAACAATTTCTGATAGTACCCTTGTATGGGCTTTATGTGTTGCACCTGGTGATGGATCAGTTCGATCAGGTCAGTAGATTATAGTTAGGAATAAAAAGGAGGTGAGAATAAATTGAAAAAATTTTTAGTCGGAGCAGCTGCAACTGCAATCGTGTATGCAACTATGGCAGTTTCTGCCTTTGCAGTCAACCCAGCTGGTGCACCTGCCAACCAAATAGGTACAACAGTGGCAGGCTTAACAACACAGAGCTCTGAGTTCGCAAACACATTCTGTGTGCCTTTTGCCACAACACAAACAGAGGATGATAGCACATTAGGGTTCCTTGGCCTTACACCACCAGGCAACACGCCATAAGGTGAAAGGATAGAGGTTACCTAATTAATAATAGGTGGGAAGAAAAACGGTTGACAATTATTTAACTTTTTAATCTCTTTCCGCCTACTCTTCGTGAGTAAAAAAGTAATTGAAGTCCTCAAAGACTTTGCATATGCTCTCAATTGCCCAACCTGAGTTATAATAGAGCTTGGGTTAGGGAGCCAAATAGGACGCTGAGCGTATTAATGTTCAGTTTGTCCCCTAATATCAAGCTTTTCTTCTGGTTCGAATCATCTGCAAACAATCCCACTAAAAGACAAGTTTTGAACCCCTTTTGAGGGTACTTAATTTCTCTTGACAATTAACATTGAAATATTTACTATTTGAATAGTCGTTCAAATACTATGTCTAAATATCAGCAGATAAAAAAAGAGTTAAAAAATAAAAAAGAGCTTACCTCTTGTGCAGAACAACTTGGTGTTGTTGGAGACGGGACACGACTTAAGATTTGTTATCTATTATGTCATTACCCAGAGCTATCAGTTGGCGATATGGCAGAGGTTTTAGATACAACCCACTCTGTTGTTTCTCACAGTGTGAAAAAGCTCCTAAACCTAGAGCTTGTTAAAAAAAGAAAAGAAGCCCAAACAGTTTACTATTCTTTAACAGACAATGATTTTAACAAGACCCTAAAAGGATTTATTACCTAAATTATGAAAGAGATAATAAATGCAGTAAAAACAGTTTTAGCAAAAGAAACCTATCTTATTACCCTCCTGATATTTATACCCGCCATCTTTATCCTTTTTGTGCTAGTTCAAGTTTGGACAATCCCAGGCAACAGCTTAAGTCTTCAACTTTCCATTTTTAAGACCCGTGATTATATCCTAACTACCATTCTTTCATCTTTAGTTAGTCTTTTTCTTGTTATGCAAGCCTTTATCTTCAGGAATGCTTATGATACAAAAACAAAGCTGGCAACAGTAGGTGGAGGCGGGGTTGGAGGCTATGTTGGGATGGCAACGGCTGTATTGGGAACTGCAACCTGTGCCTCTTGTCTTATTGCCTTATTTGGTTTTTTAGGTTTTGGCAGCATCGTTTTTCTTCTTAAAAACCAATGGCATGTTGTTTCTGCCGCAATTATCCTTCTTCTTGTTTCCATATACTTCTCCTCTCGCAAGGTAAATGGGGTTTGTGAAAGTTGTCGTATAGATAAAAAACCTCTTAAATAACTTATGGAAAAATACGATTTAATCATAATAGGAGGCGGTGCAGGAGCTTTTGCTTCGGCAATTAAAGCCAATGAACTTGGAGCAAAGACTTTGATGGTTAATAGTGGTCTTCCTTTGGGTGGAACTTGCGTGAATGTTGGATGTGTCCCTTCAAAAACACTTCTGTGGGCAGGCGAGGTGATGCACTTGGCAAAAAATCATAATATACCGGGAATAGAAATAGAAGTTAAAAGTTTTGATTTCTTAAAAGTGGTTCAGGATGAGCTTGATTTGGTTGCACGCCTTCGGGAAGAGAAATATGAAAAAGTCCTCAAAGGTCTTGAGGAAGTAACTCATAATGAAGCAAAAACAAAGTTCATCTCACCAAACGAAATAGAAGTTGATGGAAAAAGATATTCAGCAGATAAATTTATTATCGCAGCAGGCTCAACCACAACTCCACCACCAGTTGACGGGATACATGAAACAGGCTATATCACACATATTGAAGCCTTAAAACTCACAGAGCAACCAAAAGAACTGATTATCTTAGGGGCTGGAGCTTTGGGACTTGAGTTTGCCCAAATGTTTGCTCGTTTTGGCACAAAGGTTACTATCCTTCAGCGAGGGCCCTCCATTTTCAAAAAGGCAGAAAAAGAGCTGACAGACCGCCTTGCTGAAATACTTACTAGAGAAGGAATAACTATAAAGACAAATGCTTCGTTAAAAGCAGTCAGAAAACAAGATGATAAAAAAGTTGTTTCCAATGAAATAAATGGGAAGCAAGAGGAGGTGTCAGGAGATGAGATATTTGTTGCAACTGGCAAAACACCAAATACAAAAGAATTAGACCTTCCTAAAGCAAGCGTAGAGGTTGACAGCAAACAAGCAATAGTTGTTAATGAAAATTTCCAGACCTCACAATCTCATATTTATGCAGTTGGGGATGTTGTGGCCTTGCCGCTTCGTCAAGAACCATCGGCAGGTAGAGAAGGAACCTTAGCCACAGAAAATGCTCTCAAGGGAACAAAAAACAAAATTGACTATAATACTGTTCCTTATACCGTCTTTACAGATCCACAGCTTGCGGGAGTTGGTCTTACCGAAGAGGAGGAGATGAAGCTTCTGGGACGATGTCTATGCCGAACAGTCTCATTTGTCGATATTCCTAAAGCAATTATAATGAGGAAAATGGAAGGACTTATTAAATTGGTAATTCACCCTGAAAACAAGCTAATTTTGGGGGTTCATATTCTTGCTCCTCAAGCTGGCGAGCTTATTGCTCAAGCTATCTGGCTTATCAAAGACAATAAAACAATAGATGATGTTGTAAACTCACTTCCGATGTTCCCAACTTTATCAGAAAGTGTAAAAATAGCAGCCCTATCTTTTACAAAAGATATTTCTCAATTAAGCTGCTGTATTTAAATAAAAGTTTTTTCTAAACCTATGTGTCAAGCATGCCAATGATGAAATCACGGTTTCTTTCTCTAATAAGTATAGTTTCTGTAGCAGTCTCTGTAGTTTGTATGGCAAGCTTTGGAGCAATTGCAGCAGGGGCAGCGGGCGGCACAAGTATTGTTGGGATGGCTGGCATGTCACAAAGCTCCAATCCTAATCAAGGAGTATTTCTGGCCAGCATCCTGCAAAAGCTTGGCTTAGCATCTTTAATACAGATTCCTGACTGGGTTATCCGCCCATTTCTCGGAATTGTATTGCTCATAACTATTATTGCGGCATATTTTTCATATAAAAAACACAAAAGAATTAATATTTTTATTCTTACTATTGTTGGAGCGTTTGGTATCTTTGCGGGTATTTACATTTTTACATCCGAACTCATATATTACATAAGTCTTTTACTCTTTATCATCTCAACTTTTCAGGCAAGTATTATTATTAGATCTCAAAAAGTTATCGCAAAAACTGACGAATGAGTACAAAATCTTCAATCCTTCTTTTTCTTATCATCCTCCTCTTGTTTATTATAGTTGGATTTGTCGGCTATTATTTTGGCTTTTTGGGTTTTATATACAACGTTATGATTAAGGAGACATTTGGTAAATTTCCTCTTGTTGTCCTCTCATCAATCTTTGGGGTGGCTGCTTTCTTTTCTCCTTGTTCGTTTACAGTTTTACCAGGGTATGTCTCACACTATCTAACGGAGGATATAGAAAAAAGAAATATTGCAAAAGGGTTTTATATTGGCTTTATTGCGGCACTTGGTGTTATAGTTGTAAATATTATAGTTGGCGCAATAATAGCCATCTTGGGAACTGCTGCTCCTTTTGCCAAAGACCCAAGGCAAGATATTCCGGCAATTTTGACAGTTCGAACTGCTACGGGGCTAATTATTGCATATTTGGGTTTGATGACTGTTTTGGGGAAACATATCGAAATTCCCTATCTTCAAAAAAGACTTGGCAAAGTAAGTTTTGGTAAAAGTATTTTTCTTTACGGGATGCTTTACAATGGAGCGGCAATAGGCTGTACAGGACCCCTTCTTCTTGGACTTATTCTATATGCTTTGACATTAGGTAGTTTTACGAATGCGTTTCTTGCCTTTTTAGTATTTGCTCTTACAATGGGAGCCTTGATGATACTACTTACCACTTCAATTGCCGCATTTAAAGTCAAAATGGTTCAAAAAATAGCTCCTTTTACACCTGTTGTTCAAAAGACAGCAGGCTATGTGATGCTTTTTGCTGGTCTTGCGACTGCACTTTTAACTTTGGAGGGAAATCGTATATTTGTTGGAATTTTCTTTCCATTTTTAAAGTAGATAGAGCAAATTTTAAACAACTTGCAATAACTGCTTAGTTTGTCCTTGAAGAAGCTCGATTATTAAGGTAAAAAGTTTTAATACTTTCCATCAGGAGGAGCGCTAGAACGCCATTTGCAAGAGGTCCTCTTTTTCACCCTTTTTCACCACAGAGTGAGCAGATTTACTGTTTGATAACGAGGGTGCTTTCAAAACCCAGAGATCCAGGATCAATTTTCACTTTTTTTAGGTATTCTGGATTATCAATGTCTAAATTACAGGACTGACTGCATGCTCCCTTAATCGAAAAAGTTACTGTATCGCATCCAATTGTTGCATTTGCGTATACCTTGGCATCGCTTTCAATAATCCCTAGACTGGCTTTACCATCGGATTCAATCGAAAAGGTGTAAACTCCCTTTTTACCCGCCTCATCCAGGAGCGTTCCGACTGAGGATGTATTGTTATGTCCAAAATAGATCTGCGCCTTGCCGTTCTTACCGCCCATTGACCAGTTCCAGAATATATTTTGATTGAAACAAGATTTCGTCGCTATTGGTGTCAATAGCTCTTTATCACTTTGCTCCCGCAGAAATTCCTGTCTCAATTCGTCAGAACGTTCGGATTCTGCTTGATTTGCAAAAAACTCAAACAAAAGGAACGACCCGCCGACTAGAATCAGGGCAATGATAATTAGTATCAGAACCGGTGTAAAGCCTGCTTTTTTATCTATAGGCAAAAACCTCTTCATAAACACATGGTAATGAGCTTCACCTGTGTATGTCAAGTTGGAACGTGGATTAAAAAATGAAAAATCGTTGTAGCATAATGTGTTCGAATAGAGTCCATCGTCCGGAGCCACTATCAGCGTGGCGGCAGTGCGCTGAGCTCACAGCCATACTTTTATTGCAGTTCCTCACATAATCCACCAGTGCGGAGCTGTGTTTGGAGAAAGTTAAGGTTTTGCTTGAAATAAAGCTCCATTAATCCCTTCTCTTCGAGATATTGTGGAACGAGAATCGCCTACTAATTGACTTAATATATTCTTAACTGTTTGAATTTGACCTTCTAGGATAAGTTGACGTGCAGTATTAAAGCAACAACCATTCATTCGTTCTCCAAGTTGGGCCAAACATTCACCAGCTTTATTTTTATATAGTGGTTGGATATCTAGATTCGCAAACACGCACTTATCAGTTATAGCCATAAGAGTGAATTATTTCAAAATGAGTCGCTAATAGATAACTACCCCACTTCTCCCAAATGCATCCCATTTTTTGTTAAAACTATCCCTATCCCAATTTACCTCTCCTACTAGAGGGTCGTTGACGATAATTTGTGACGGGTTACTGGGGGTACCAACAAAACCTGTAACAACAACAGTATGTTCATCTGGTACAGCATAGATTCTATCTCCACCTGGGGTATTCCAGTAGGTTGGTTGCCCGTTTTTGATATATACCCAGACAATGACAGGATTACTTTTTAATATTGCATCGGTGAGTTTGCCTATATCCCAATTTTCAAAAGAATCAGCTGCTCTATAATTCTGAGCAACCCTTCTAATTGGTTCCCAGTAGACTCCGTATCCATTGACCATTTGCTTACCATTGATATTGCCAACAAAATTAACATAAGGGTTGCCCCAGATATTACCTCGGTGGGGTGTTGGATCTGAACCGATTCTATCAATAAGTGCATCTTCACTCACTTCTATACCTTTATAAGAAAGAACCATACGAAGAGACGCCGCCTCACAGGAAAGTGCGTGCTGTTGGAGATATACTGGTATAGTAAGTTTTGTCTGAGACTCTTGGGTGGTGAACGAGCTTGCAAAACCATTGATTGAAGAAAAACCGCCTATGCCACTCTCTACTCCCGATGCCATAAAAAAGTTATAGCGGGTGTTGAAGGAAAAACTATTCTCTGGAGTAAATACGAGAGTATCGCCCTTCCAACTAAAATTGCCAGAGATATTGGGAACAATGGAAAACTTCGATTGCGCAGATACATGGTTTACATCTTGATTGAAGCGAATTTTAATGGAGTTATCTGAGGCAACTGACGTCCATCCATCTTGCGGAAACGAGCCTACTACTCTTACCCGATTTTCAGACTCTTTTGTTTCAATTCCTAAAACTTGAGGAGTGTTATTTTGGGCTATGAAGGTTTTTGTGTAAATTTCTTGTTCCTTACTTCTTTCTAAAATTGCATTACTTGTTAAGTCCCAGACAATATCTGACTTATTTACTTTTAATGTATAAAGCCTTCCATTTAACATGGGAGCTTTCGGAATTAAGGTAAAGCTAGCAGATCCTGAGTCATATTTTGAAACTACTGGTACAAATGGATAGAACTCAAAATTAAATTTGCTTGAAATATCGACCGGCTGGTCAAGATACACTTGGATAATCGCATCATCCATTTCTACCCTCTCCACCTGAGCTGTATCCTGAGTTTGGAAATGAAAGGTAAACAATTGAGGATTAGAAACTTGTAGAAAGTTTTTAATATTAGAGAGAGTTACTTTATATGTAGTCTTTGGTCTAAACGATGTCTTTGGATAAAAAACGAGCTTGCGGTAAAGGTGTGTAGAATAAACTGGATTTTCAAAAACCCAGATACCTGGGATTTCTGGTTGTATAGTTTTTTGCAGATTTTTCCTCTCAACCGGTCGGTTAAAAACTATTTCTACTCCACTTTTTAAACTTGTATTTAGGCTCTGCGGATCTGGGCTGGTTTTAACCACCATAGGTTGCGGAAGGAATAAGTAAGCGCCAGTTAAAGCAAACATTACTAGAAAAACTATTTTTATAGAGAGGGCTGTAAAAAGAAGTAGAACTAGTCGGTTAAGAAAAGTAATCGACTTCTTACTGTTGTGATATATCAAATAAAAGATAAAAAGAAGCGCTAAGAAAGCAATAATGTAGGCGAGTATCAATTCTCTCGGTATTAGAGGGCTACCAGCAATTGGTCCAATATAATCCATCGATATACATTATAAGGGATAGTGTTGGTTTCCGGTCTAATCAGCATAATATTGTCCAATACTTTTCCCCACTGCATCAGCTCCATCAGTAGTTAGGTGACCAATACCATCAAGGTAGTCGTTGCAGCTTCTCACTTCTGGAGAGTACCCAGAGATAATTTCTCTACCAGGGTTGATTGCGCCACTTCTTACGTCTTGAAGCAATATGGCAATGGCATTATCAATATGGGTATGTTGCCAGGAGGCGCGAACGTTTGGCCCGTAACTGCAGCCGGTGATAGTATTTTCCATTTGGGGAGTACACGGACAGGTTTCGTGATTGGGTCCTCCAACGACGGGCTGTAAAACCAGCTGTTTGACAGAGGGTATTTGTCCAATAATCGTGGTAATGGCCGCCTCGATATTTCTCCTCCAAGCGTCTTCATCGCTCCCATACCCGGCACTGATGGAGAAAATGATTCTGTCAGGAGTTGCCGAGTTTACCGTACAAGCAGAATCAAAAAATGGATGTTCTCGATTTCGCCATTTACTCCAACCTTCGGCGTTGGGATTTTGCCATTGATCAACTCCATGTCCTGAGTCCCACAACAACTGCCAGGTATCATTCCCCACAATCTTTTCGAAGTTGAGGGTATAGTTTGGTGCTACATACCACCCCTCACCGTATCCAGAAATAAATGTGGGACTTATGCCCACCTGACTGTAACCAATGACCATAGTGCAGGCGAAGTTACTTGATAGCCTGCGAGGTGGAGTTGATGTAGGAGTTGCTACAGTAGTTGGAGTTCGCATAACAACTGACCTCGGGGTCGGCGTTGAAGTTGATGTAATTTCCTTTACCTTACCCTTAAGAGAAGCAAATCCATTTCTCGAAGAAGCAGGGGTGGGTGATTTCATGCTTTCTTGGGTGGGAAATTGACGATTTACCCTGAAGGAGAAAAAGGCAGATACACCGATTAAAAATACGCTTATGATAAGGAGGGAAGGGAAGAATACTGTTTTAAGATTAAAACCCCTTTTATCTGGTATTATTTGATTGGTCAGCGAACTCGATGTACTTGAGAAGCTATCAGAAGCATTTGTATCGCTTTCAGTTATACGACCAGAATCCGGATTTTGCCTATTTTCATCTGCCATAAGATAATATTAAGTATAATTATAAGAGTTATTTTTATCAATTTTCATCGTACACCACATCCGGACACTACATAAATTAAAATATTCCAAGTAAGTAAACTTCGGGAAGCACATTAATTCTTACTTGTTAATTTGTACTTGACAGCAAAATATTTTTAGCCTCAAATTTATAGAAACTCAGTTAGAACTAAAACTTCTTGGTATACTCGACTTATGCCAAAACCTTTTGCTCATAAAAAGAATTGGTGGAGAATTGCTGGCTTTTTATATTTAGCCTTCACTCTGCGAGTTCTGATAGAAGGTATTGTGTTGATATTTTCTCCCAACTCTGGATTAGAAGGAGTTGCAGAAATTATCTTACTTCCTATTAAAATTATTATTTTACTAGTGCTTAGCATCGGCCTGATAAAGAAAAATGTTCTTGCACTAATACTGATTTCAATACTTGCTATTTTGCTAATTCCAATTTCCATAAGTCAAGTTATTAATAGAATAGCAATACATGGTTTCACCGGTGTTTTATATGATATTAACCTTTATCTCAACTTTGTTACGCTACTTATTCATATACCTATATTAATTATTTGGTTACAACTATTTAGAAAAAGATAACTTAAATTAGTCAACTATTCGAAAGCTTGTAATTGCTAAGTTTGTCGTATAATTGATTCTGAATTCTCAATCCATCTCTCCCTAATTATTAGTTCGAAAATCGACTTTTAGGCCGAGAATCATTTTTCGAAGCTAATAGGTACTCCCATAATACGTTGCCTCATGCAGGATTCGAAATTTTTCTCCAAATTTTGATATAGTTCTACTATGTCCTGGCAAATTTTAGTTAGTTTAAGTGTAATTATTTACTCCTTTAATAATCTTTTGCATCGGGTATTGATGAAGGAGAAAGATTCTGATCCTTACGCCCAAACGATCGCTTTTTATACAATTGTGGGAATATTCGCACTTGTCATTTCAGTACTACGGGGAGGATTCCATTATCAAATTTCAGCAGATCAAGTACCCTATTTTTTCCTGATTACGATTTTTGCAGCTGCCACATCAGTTCTGGGTTTCAAAGCATTGAAGCTAATTGAAGCGTCAGAATACATCATTCTCTTTTCCAGTTCGAGGTTGTGGGTGGTGATAGGGGCATTTCTTTTTTTACATGAAGGATTTTCAATTCAGAAAATTATCGGGACTGTGGTTATTTTATTTGGTGTCGCTACCTCTCAGTGGAAAAAAGATAAATTCGTCCTTAATGCCGGAGTTTTCTTTTCTCTGGTTGCTGCATTTTGCTTTGCAACTACAGAACTTGTCTCTTTCTTTATACTTCGGAATTTTGATGCAACTTCATTTACTGTTTACACGTATTTATTACCAGTAGCCGCTCTACTTTTAATTAATCCTAAGTCTCTTTATAAATTAGCATTCTATCTTAAGCCTAAGAATGCAATCAATATTGCTGCCGTATCAATCGGTGACGTCGTTGCAACTCTATTACTATTTATTGCCTATCAGATTGGAAGGAATGCTTCTCAAATCGCTCCTATTATGACAACACAAACAATTCTTTCAGTTCTTCTAGCCATAATCTTTTTAAAGGAAAGAAGCCACATTGTTAAAAAAATTGCAGGTGCAATAATGGTTGTTGCAGGGGTAATTTTAGTACTTTAAAAGTAGTTTGAGAGGTAAATAGTTCTGAAATCGTCCATTAGGTTGAGCCAAAGTTTTTAACTTAAACTATAATAGAATATAAATATGAAAATACTGTTTGCAGCTGGATTTGGGCCGATTATTCAGGATCAAAAAGAAAGTGCGTCATTGTATCGAGATACATTGGGCCTACCATTGAAAGAAGATAATGGTTATTACCACACGGAAGATTTGGCTGGTGTAAGGCATTTTGCGCTTTGGCCACTTTCTCATGCAGCTCAAGAATGTTTTGGGACTGAAACCTGGCCGAAGGAAATACCTGTTCCTCAGTCTTGGATGGAGTTAGATGTAGATGATATAGATAAAGCAACATTAGAGTTGAAGGAAAAAGGTTATAAGCTTCTAGTTTCTGCAAAAAAACAACCTTGGGGTCAAATAGTAACTCGCTTCCTTAGTCCAGAAGGATTTTTGTTAAGTATTACCCATACTCCCTGGATGAGGAAAGAGAAATAAATTAATATTATGAATAAACAACAGTTAGATAAATACACAACAAAATGGATAAAAGATTAACAGAAGTAAAAGAATTTAGAGTAAAACTTTACCCAAAAGATTTTGAAAAGGTGCGGAGTTTTTACGAAAAGGATTTGCAGTTTACAGTTGTTAACGAATGGGAGGGTGGAGAATATGACAAAGGCGTCATGTTTAACGTAGGAGGAACCATTCTTGAGCTTCTATTTCCAGCAGAAGGATATAAGCAAGTCGCAGGTTGCAGCTTTTCGTTAGAAGTAAATGATGTACATGCACTGTGGGATACGATGAAAAATGGAAAAAATATTGTGTTTCCGATCAGGGACAACGCTTGGGAAGATACCTCTTTTTGTATTTCAGACCCAGAAGGATTTGAAATAACCTTTTTTACTCGCCATAAAAATCTCTAGCAAAATATACGCCAAAACTAAATCAACAATTGTGGTTAGAAAAATTAAAAGAAGAATGGATCACGGGACTTATTGTTTAAAGTATGCCAGTTACTTTCTCATAAAAAGCTATGAAAATCTGTTAAAAGAAACAGGTGTCCTAGCTATTCCACCTAACAGGTGGTAAATACCTCAAATTAATCCACCTGGAAGGTGTGAATCTCTTATCACTGTTTTCACAAAATGAAAGTGAAGATTTTAGGGGACAATAGAACAACGCCAGACGCAACCGCTAGGAGTGTTAGTACCTATATTAAATTGTGTGGTTTGACAAGATCCTCCGGGGAGACCCAATGAAACTAAAGTCAAAACATCTCCTACAGTAACGTCAGTTTTGCAACTAAAAGAGTCCCCGCTATAGTCAAAAATAAGAGAGCATGTGTAGTTTCTATTGTTATCAGTTAAGTTTGTGAAGGTTGCATCTCCGGTTGCACTGTCAATTGTGTTAAGTTGTACTTGATCGCCAAAATTCGGACAAACTACCTCATTACATCTTCCTGTAAGACTAATATCCCTAAAACAGCCTTGTCCTGAGAAACAATTAGTAGCATCCTCAACAGTTCCTCCAATCGAATTGCAATCTTGTTGGGTAAAATCAAATTCATCTATACATTCATCAAGAAAATGGTGATTAAAGGCTGCGCAGGTAGGATCACGCTCAAATGTACCTCCGGCTGCTGTACAGCTTGCAAAGTCTGAAGAAGAATTGAAACATTGGCCAAACTCAATACCTGTGTCGCAATCCGGGTCTTGACCGGGAGCAGCGAATGCATTACAACAGTTATCGGCAATTGTTGGGCTACACGATCCTTCAACCCCTCCTATGCCTTTGGCTGCAAAGCAATTATTTAAGCATTCATTCGCTGTATCATATCCAAAAAAATCCCCACTTGGCTTGCCTTCCCCAAGACCACACGCCTCTCGGCATGCTTGAGTCTCATCATTCATCGGAACAACATTGTTAGGGTTCTCTCCTTGCACAGTAACTACACCGAGGAAAAATGCGGAGAGTAAAAAGAGGGAAAAGAAAGCATATTTGAAGTATGTTTTTTTAATTCGCATTATGTATGACTATACGCCATTTTTCTACCTTGTCAATTATCCTCGCAGAAAACATCCCATCGGGTGAGCAGGCTGAAAATCTATTTGCCTAGATTGATTCATAAAGTAAAATTAGGCTATCCCGTTCGGAGCCCCCCCTTTCATTCTCTTGACTTCGTTAGTCAACCAGTAGTATAAATAAAAAAAATTAAGCAGGGGGTGAACAAATGGCAGATCTTCAGAAGAAAAAATTTAATACTCCAGATGAACAACACAAATCAGGCAGAGGAACAGTAGACGTCGTAAAGCTTGGTGGCATGACATTAAGAAGGCTTACCTTCCAACCAGGCTGGAGATGGTCTGAAGATGTAAAACCACAGGTTAAAACAGATTCATGTCTACTTGCACACATTAATGTCCATATCGCAGGTCGATTAGGCGTGAAGATGGTTGATGGAAGTGAGGGAGAATATGGCCCAGGTGATATATCGTTGCTTCCACCAGGACATGATGCCTGGGTGGTTGGTAATGAAACAGTGGTGATTCTTGAACAAACTCCTCAATCAGGGCAAAAATAATAGGTTCAAATTTTAGTTGCTTCTACGGCTTAGAGGCAGGCGGTTTTGGAATTAGAATGGTTCATGCACCTGCTCCAGTAAAATAGGTTCTAATATAATTGTCCAATGAGAAAAATAATTGTATTTGAGAACGTTACGCGTGATGGTTTCATGGCCGGACCAAAGGGAGATATTGATTGGCATGTGGTGGATAATGAGTTTAATAAGTTTGCGATTGCAAACATTTGCATAAATTTGGTAGAATATGCATAGATTTAAAGGCTTAATCTATGCAAAATAAGCTCATTTCAATCGGAGAAGCCGCAAAACACCTAGGTGTTTCCATCGACACACTCAGAAGGTGGGATGCACGTGGTCGTCTCCAGTCGATTCGAAGTGGAGTACGTGGTCACCGGTTTTACCGCCAGTCAGACATTGTTGAGTTTTTGCAGGACATAGAAACAAAGGGTCGCAAATGGGCGGAGTCTCCTCACGCGGTTGAACTAGAACCTGAGGTTTATTGCCACACTCGGGATGTGTTTCAAGCAAGACTCGAACAATTCCAGTCAAAACTAAGTCACCTAGTGTCTCTGTCCACTATGTCACTTGTGACAGCAGTTGCTGGTGAAATTGGTAACAATTCATTTGATCATAACTTGGGTAACTGGCCAGATGTTCCGGGTATTTATTTCGCCTATTCGATACGAACCAGAAAAGTTGTGTTGGCGGATCGGGGAATTGGTATATTAGCGACACTGAGACGAGTACGGCCTGAGTTAACAAATGTAGATGAGGCGTTAAAAGTTGCATTTACAGAAACCATCTCCGGTCGATTTCCGGAAGCACGGGGAAATGGGTTAAAATTTGTCAGATCAATTATAATTGCTCACCCATTAAAGTTACATTTTCAGACTGGCGATGCTTCCCTGTATCTCAAACAGAACAGCAAATATGTGGTGATTAGTCAAACTGAGTCAACAATTAGAGGCTGTTTTGCTACAATAGGATTTGAGGGATAATAATGACTATTCAGTTAAAAAAATTTGGAACTACCCTGGTATCCCGTCCTTCAGGAAAAGAAGCTTGGTTGGCATTTCAACCAATTTTAAAAAATGTTTCAGCTGAAGAAGATATCGTTGTAGATTTTACCGACATTGTCGTACTCACTCCTTCGTGGGCAGATGAGTTTCTAACCCCTCTTAAAGAGCGGTTTCCTAATCGAGTGAAACTGCAAAATACTGATAACCCATCTGTGGTTGCAACACTTGCAATACTTATAAAACAATGAGAAAAATAATTGTTTTTTATTTGATTTTGCTCGATGGTTCCTTTTCAGGATCTACTTGCTAAGGTAACTACCGAAGCGGACAAAGTGACAGGTGTATCCATCCGGAAGTTTTTGTAAATAGTCTTGATGATACTCTTCAGCCGGATAAAATTCAGTAAATTTTTCAAGAGTTGTTACTACAGGTGACGGCCACCTACCAGACAAATTAACTAATTCTATAAAATCATCTGCTACTTTTTTCTCTTCTTCCGTTTGATAAAAGATTGCTGAACGATAAGAGGTTCCCCTATCATTGCCTTGTTGATTTAATGTGGTTGGATCATGTATTCGGAAGAAAAAATCCAGCAAATCTTTGTAGGATACTTCTTCAGGATTATATTCAATCTCCAAAGCTTCTGCATGGCCTGGATGATTTTCATAGTTAGGATTGTCATTTTTACCACCGGTATATCCTGCTTCTGTAGACAGTACCCCTTTTTGCTGTCTAAACAATTCCTCCATTCCCAAAAGCAACCACCAGCCAGATATGCTTTTTTACTATTGTTCATAGCAATCGTAGTATACCTAATTTAGTATCGATTGAGGTGTATTTTGCAGAATCTTTAACCTATCTATATACTGTGGCTCTGTGACCTGCCGTTAATATTGAAATGATTTTGTCCTTTTTATTCACTTTGTAAATAATTCTGTAAACACCAACTCGATATGAATATCTTCCGGTGAGTTCTCTAGTTAAGGGCTTACCAAGATATGGATCTTCCTTAAGTTCGTTTAATATTTGTTTGAGAGCAAGTAGGTGTGTTATGGAGATACTTTTTAATTCTTTTTTAGCTCGTCCTGTCAACTTAATCTTCATCTAATTTCAGCTCTTTTTTAACGTCTTCCCAGTCATACACTTTCCCTTTTTTAATATCTTCCTCACCTTCTTTTATAGCTTTCATGAGTTGTGGATCGGCCAAGATTTCGTTTGTTTCTTTCCATGATTCGTATTCGTCAGCCGAGATGATAACCGCTGCGGGGGAGCCATTAACGGTAATTACATATTCATCGAGCTTTTTTTTTGCGTTGTCAACAAGGCGGGCTAAATCTTCTCGTGCTTTTGTAATGGGTAGTGTGTGTATCATATGATGATAGTACAGAATTCTGTACATTTTGTCAATAACAACCTAACTCTGCATGTGAATTAAAGAGATTAGAATTTTTCATAGTAGCTGAAGTATAACAAATTGTTTTTTTGGCTTTTGATATAATCAGCTAATGAAAATTGCAGTTATTCTCGGAAGTATAAGAGAAATAAGAAGAGGAGGAAGAGTAGCCAAATGGCTCATGCCTCAACTTTCAAAATTCAAAGGTATAGAATTTGAACTCCTTGATCTTAAGGATTATCCTCTACCCTTTTTTAATGAATCAAATTCCCCTGAAGGACTGGAGGGTAATTATACCAATAAGCTTGCAAAAAAATGGGCAGCAAAAATAGGAGAGAAAGATGCATTCATTCTCATAACACCGGAATATAATCATGGAACGTCTGCAGTACTGAAAAATGCGCTTGATTGGGTCTACCACGAATGGAACAGAAAGCCGGTGGCATTTATCAGTTATTCTCCCAACGCAACAGGCGGTATTCGCGCAGTCGAACAACTCCGACTAAATTCCATAGAGCTACAAATGGCTCCGATCAATCAAGCAATACACATCAGCTATGTCTTGGATACTATTGATGAGAAGGGAAATCTGATTAAAGGACACTTTAACGAACGACTCACTAACCTTATGAATGAATTACTCTGGTGGGCAAAAGCACTGAAAAATGCTCGGGAGAAAAAAAGAAAATGAGAAAAGTGGTTGTATTTAACTTGGTATCTATTGATGGCTATTTTCACACACGGGGAAAGGGCATTACTCAATAAGCTTCTGTTCGCTTAAGAACAATAATTCAACTCTTTACAGGCACGATCCTATTGTATCACCATGGTCCTGGTGACCACTTAGCGCCTGAATGGGGATAGTCAGGGACTTCTCTGCCGGCTCGCCAGGCATATGGCAGATCGTTACTTCACGACACTTGCCCGCGCTGCCAGCCTGGTGGATAGCGGCAATTTCATCAGCAGTAAGAGCACGGTTGAAGACTTCGACCTCATCGATGCTACCATGGAAATATGAATCGCCGTCAGCTGTATTATTACCAATTTCCGGTTTACCATCGTTTAAAATAGTTCCTGAATTTATGTTATTAATCTCAAACGTACGCGGCGCCAATACACCATCAAAGTAGAGATTCATACCTGACGAGCTGGAACTTCCGTCATAAGTAGCAGCCACATGATGAAATTCGCCATCAGCGTAATTCACCACAGATTCTAAAAGCATAGACTGCCCGTCGGAAGTATTCATGCCCAAGTTAAGACCCGGAAATCCATTAAGTTCCGGCCGACCACTAGATAACACTTGGAAGAAGTAGCCTGTCAATATACCCACTGGGCGGATGTATTTGCTAAAAATCATTTGATTTGGAAAGACCTCAGATGTCTTGATCCACGCATCTATCGTAAAACTATCTGTTCGCTCGAAATCGAAGGGCTCTTCATTTTCAATGCGTACATAATCGTCAATACCATCGAGACTAAATGCCTGATTGACCTTACCTGAAGCAAAAGTTGTCCCATTCTGCATCGTTCCATAATTGCCATCGACAATATCAATCGCATCTCCCTCAGCTGGCCACCAGCTAATCATACTGGAAGGTGCCTTGGTACACTGTTCTGCTGACGCGATTGCCTTCGGAGCAGGAACCTGGGTGGTCCCCGTAACAATACCTATAATTAAGAGGAGGGTAAGGAGAACGGAGAATCTTTTCATACTCTAATTGACCTTTTTTTGTCTTGATAAGCTAAGGCAGTTATGGTTTCCTAATTCAGAAGAAGTATAAACCTATATCGTGGATTGTCAATAAGCTTTTAAAAACCAGAATATTTAAATCAGGAAACGTTTTGCTTTATTATTCTCCCAGTTAGATTCTAAGTTATCTGATTGAGGCATTGACAACATGTTGTACAACATATTATAATATAAGTATATGTTAAAAACTTATCTTTATATTCCTGAACAATTAGAAGAAAAGATTACACGTACTGCTAAAATTCAAAAGAAAAGTAAAGCAGAAGTATTACGACAAGCCTTGGAGAAAGGTATATCTGCTGTACAGCAGCAAGGTACTGCTTCTACTGAAGTTTTACTCAAAATTGCAGAGCTTGGTAAAAAAAATAAAATAAAGGGTCCTCGAGACTCTTCTATTAATATGGATAAATATTTGTGGGACAAAGATTGGAACCAAGATGAATAACCCTCATAAAGTCATTGGTGACGCAGACGCTATAGTTGCTCAGGCAAACCCTCAAGATTCGAACCACAATAAGGCTGTCAAGATAGCTCAAGAACTAATTAATTCACAAGTTAACGTAATTTATCCAGTAACTGCGGTAGTTGAAGCAGTGACATATATCCAAAGGGTACTGAGTAGTGGAGCCACTGCCTATGATACTACCCAGTTGATGTCCGAACCAACCACTCAAATAGTTGAGGTTAATAAACAAACTCTAGTTAATGCGTTAAAATATTTCAGCGCTAAAACAAGCAAGAAGAATACTTTATTTGATTGCATTGTTGCAGCAGTAGCTGAGGAACACAAAGCAGATGCAATATTTAGTTTTGACAGCTTTTATAAGAAAAAAGGGTTCAAATTGGCTTCTGAGCTCTAAACACGTTTTAGATTCGCGAGACAAGTAAATGTACTGTTTTAATACGATCCTTTAGGTAAGACGAAGCGGTAATCTAAATACTTTCTGAAAGCTTTTGTTTGATTGCTTTTCTTAATCCGCGGACAAAATGGGGAGTTTTGTCGGGCATTTTATCAATTGACCACCGTAGTTTGTCAGTAGCTCGTAGCAACATAAGACTTGAAAGAAGTGACTTAATTTCTAAAAACTCATTCTGAGTCATGTCATACCCTTCTAAGAATGAAGCGAAATTGGCAGAAGTTGATTTAGTACTAGACTTTAAAATCTCTATTAAGTCTCCGAATGGTACGATTCCTGAATCAGCTGATCCCCAGTCAATTAAAAAGATTTCCCCTTGGACATTAACAATCGTGTTACGCGGGCATAAATCTCCTTGCACTAAACCAGCTTTAAATTTGAGGGTTTTAATATCTGAAAAAACTTCTTTTAACCATTCAGACTCTTTTACTGAAATAGCCCCTATTTCCAATAACTTATCGGCTGGATTCAAGCTCTGAAAGTTATAGATAACATAGTTTTCCCAAGATCTATCAAATCCTTCGGGTGGTACATTGGTGTCAGGAAATCCATCTAAAGGAATTGAATGGATTCGGCGAGCATATTCACCCAAGGCTCTCCATATTTTGATTTGATCAGAATATTTCTTTCCATTTAATCCTTCTATAAATGAAATCGCCATGTAGGAAAGAGTGTCCTCTTTACCCATATCAATTACTTGGGGTCCTGGAATTCCGGCATCAGAAGATTTGTTGATACACCAAGCTTCTTTTTGGTATGGTCTCAAACCATCCTTTTCATTTACCCGAATAACAATTTTTTGACGATTTGAGGATGCGATATAGACTTTGTTTACAGAACCCAGATTAATAACCTTCTCCACTTTTGATACAGCTCTTGTAAAGAATTTAGAAGCAATTCTTTCGATTTCAGACTTATAGACCATGGGACAATTTTAGCATTTTATGAATTTTTAGGAAAAATGGGGTAACCTAAAAACTCTGATATAATTTCGTCATGGAAGTAATGCTTGAAGATATTCCAGTTGTCGAATTTTATCGCAGTTTGGAAAAGTTAGATCTTTTTGTTCCTATAAAATAAGTTCTACTTTAATTTATGCAATTTCTTGTAATTGGGAGAGATGGCAAAGATGAGAAAGCCATGGAGCGAAGGCTCGCTGTTAGACAAGCACACCTTGAGTTGGGCGATGATATGGAAAAATCGGGTAACAGGTGGTATGGAGCTGTACTCTTGGACGATAACAATAACATGATTGGTTCGATGGCGGTGATGGATTTTCCTTCTGAAAAAGAACTCCAAGAATGGTTAGATCGTGAACCGTATGTCACCGGTGAGGTATGGAAGACGATCGAAGTTTTTAAGTGCAATGTTAAAAAACCGTGGAAGTTCAATCGTCCTCAATCGTTCTTTGAATCGAAGAAGAAAAGATGAAAAAAGTATATTCCATCAAAGCCAAAGTGTGGTTGTATCCAGGGGACACACCCTGGCACTTTGTGACGCTACCCAAGAAAACTGCTAAAAATATTGATTTCTATTTCAGTTTGGTAAAGAGGGGATGGGGGTCATTGCCGGTGATTGTGACAGTTGGGAAGACGAGCTGGAAGACTTCGATTTTCCCTGATAAAAAAGCCAAGTCATATCTTTTGCCACTTAAGGCTGAAGTCCGAAAAAAAGAAGCAATCAAGGCTGGGGATGGTATTGCTTTCTCTTTAAAGATCAGAGATTAATTAGGACTTACACAGTTCGTAATCCTGCGGAGCGGAGTGACTCCAGAATCTATAGAACCTGAAATCACCGCCGATTGGCGGGATCCCGCTGAGGCGGGACAAGTTCAGGATGTCGGTATTACAAAGACGGATTCTGGACAAGTCAGAATACCTGCCGCAATCTCATCCAGATCTATCAGGTTTGACATTGTACTACTCTTGACATATGCTTTACTTTTATATTAAAGTAAAGCATATGCAACAGACACTTAGCACTCTCAGTTCAAAGTATCAGATTGTTGTACCAGCAAAAGTGAGACGTGAGCTAGGGGTTGACGCAGGTGATACGATCGTGTGGCAAGTAGTTCAAACAGGTAACCAAAAGAAAGTGATTGCTGAAGTCAAACCCAAGAACTGGACAAAGCATACTCGTGGTCTTGGTAAAGATATCTGGAAGGATATTGATATCGATCACTATATAAAAAATCTTCGCGCTGAATGGTCACAAAAAACCTGAGCCAATTTCGACGTGACCTCCTCTATGTACAAGCGATTGGATTAGATACCATGTGCTTTCTCTATCACTTTGTCGATTATCCTCGGTACAGTGAACTCACGGAAGCTCTATTTTCTTTACTCGAGAAAGGAAAATTACAAGCAGTTACGTCTATGGTGACTATTGCTGAGGCATTTGTCCATGTTGAAGCATCAGGAAATACCCAAGTACTCCATGAATATGAAATGGCATTTAAGAATAGCCCAAATGTCGATATACTTCCCATTGACTGGTTCATGGCACGTCTTGCAGCAAAATTGCGAGCTAATTATTCTAAGATTCGTACACCAGATGCCTTACAACTGAGCTGTACGCTTTTAAAAGGGTATCGAGCGTTTGTAACAAATGACGACAACTTAAAAAAGGTAAAAGAACTCAAAGTAATCGTCTTAGACGATTATCTTCACTAGCAAAATCTGAAACACTTTTCTACCGAATCGAAACTCCTCGTGTTTTCTTGCCATTGATCTATTGTTTCAACTGTTGCTGAAAATTTATGCATAGTTTAAATTATACTAATTTTAAAATGCTATAATTTTTGGAGTAAAAAAAACTTACCAGTCCAATAAGAGAGTTAACGAAAAATGAGTAGTAGGCCAAAACTCTATATTATGTGCGGTTTAGCATTTGCAGGCAAAAGCACGTTAGCCAGAAAAATTGCAGAATATACAGGCAGTAAGCTCATTGCTTTTGATAAGTTGTGGATAGAAAAAGACAAAGAGAAACCTATCAGTAAAGATGCAAATGGCTGGAGGTTTATTCGAAAAGTAGCTCAAGATGAGATTTTGAGGAGTTTCAAAGAAGGGATTTCAGTTGTGTACGATGACACCAATGTCAGATTTGAACACAGAGAAGAATTAAGAAAGCTCATAAAAGAGTCTGGTTTCGACTCAACGGTTATTTATTTAAATACTCCATTGAAAGTTATCAAAGCAAGAGAGCAAACAAATAGGATTACTAGAGATAGGCATGAAGTTAAACCAGAAAATTTTCAAACAGTTTTAAAACAATTGGAAGTCCCAACAGCTTATGAAAAAGCACTAGAGTTTACACCAGAAACCGATTTAGACGATTTTCTTAGGAGAATACTTTAGTTTAAAAATTGTCCAGGGATCCAGCTATGGTTGCCTCAGTTGTACATCGTAATTTAAGTTCACGTGATTTTAAAGATCGCCATTAAAACAGTTAGGATATTGTTTTTGTAGGCAGCGGTAGCTTTTTGTTGGTTAGCTTGAGAATTGGATGAGGGTACGATCACCTGCTTGTATTTCCGCATCAAGTAAGTTCGGATTCTCGATGTCATTGAGGTAAAACCGCAGCGTTCCATTTTCTCCACTACAAAATTTTTCGTTGGTGCCGGTGGTCAGGCAGTTCTTGGTGAGTTTGAAGGGCAAAGTTTGGAAAAAATCATTCCAAGTCACCCCTCTCTTTTTCACCTGAATCAGCGTCGGATCTGAAGCTTCGATATACACATCAGAGGAACGGTTGTGGTACATGGCAGAATTGAAGTTTCTGGTTACGCCATTTGTGATAATTGTAAAAGAAGCGGTGAAATCGACTTGATCGATCTCTGGGCTGGGTGAAGTAGTTGGTGTTTGGGTAGACGTAATGGGACGAGAAAAGGGTTTAATAAAAATAAAGACCACAATAACGAGGCCACCTATTGCTACTAAGCCCCACAAAATCTTCATTAGTATCCAGTATAGCAAATTACACGACTTATTGACCTTAAGTAAATGTCAATAATTCAACCTAGGAGGTGAAACTTAAATTTTCCATTAAGGTAAACCCGTTTTTCTTATAAAAAATCAAAGGAAAACATATCAACCAAGAAAGTTAAGGTTATGGTTGGTTCGTGGGAACTGGTGTGATTACTCCCCAATCGCGACAGATTTGCACCTTCACTGCTTCAATTTGCGATTGCGTTAGCTCAGATACTTCCCTTTCAAGTATAGCAACAATATTTTTTTGCACCTCAACGGCCTTTACTGAAAGATTTTCTCTGGTATCTTCCAAAGTATCTTTGACAAAATTATCAATTGCAGATTTATCGCCCAAAACCATTAATCCACTTTTCGGTTTAATCGGCTCTTTTGCGCGATTTTTTAATATTGCCCCACCTAAAACAGCTCCTAATGTAATTAGGCAAATAAGCGCTATAGCAACAGGAAATCCAAAGTTTCGACTTTTCATTTTAGTAGAGCTTGAATTCTCTTATGATAACATTACTTGCTTGCCTTAGATAGCTTCATGAGTCGATTTAATATAAATCGAAGATTAAGATTAAGATTCTCCCCGTTATTATAATCGCTAATTATCTTATCTAATTTATCTCTTGAACTATTTTTTAGATTATTTACTGATTTGATAAGAATCGGCATAGTTCTAACTATATTGTCAACAATTGTCAACGTTGCGCACTCAGCAGTTCTAGATAATGGATTTAGATCTACAGTTATAACTTTTTTACCAAGACTTACTAATGCAGCAGCTCTATCTCCATCCTCAAGTGGAATAAAAACTACATCGGCATTGCCAATTCCTTCTTGCAAAACTACTTTTCGGGCGCTTGCTACCTGAGGGATAATAATTTTGGGTTGCCTACTTGATTCTAAAACAGAGTCAGCATCCAATTTTTTCAAATATTTCTCGATTTTTTTAACTCTAGCCAAGCTATAGTGAAATAGATTTACTTCAATCTTAGCATCAAGTAACTTAGCAAGTTTTATAAATTCATCTGCAGATAATGCTGCAGTATTTCCATTAATTGAAAGTATCGGATATTTGGCACGGATAAGATATGCAGCAGCAACTTCAATCGAATACTTTGCAAATTCATTTGTTTTCTCACCGACTAGATAGTCAAATGCTTCTCCCCTACCATGGGCGATTAGACCTGAAGTAGATGTAATTCCTTTTTTCACTCCCCAAACCAGTCGTTCCCTGATTTTTAAAGAAATGGCTCTGGGGTGAGTTGGGTCTATATACATTTTTAACAATAATCCAATCAACTAATCAAATGTTTTTGTTAGGTCATTCTGGCAAGCGAGTCCGCCAGTTGGCGGAGAGCGCGTCCAGAATCCAGATTCTGGAGTCCCCCGATGTAACTTCGGGGTCCCCAGAATGACGGAGTGCATAAAAGTAAATTCATATTAAAGAAACTATATTGCTCGTTATCATTAATTCTTCAATCCGATATTTAGTATCTAATTTGGGTTTAATATCACTCAAAACTACCTGGCCAAAAATTGCCACAGTTGCATGTCCTCCATTTTTTCTAATTTGATTAATCTGCGAAACGACTCTGGTATCAGTTAATAGTAAAGAAGACGCTGCGAATTGATATGATATATCAATGATTTTTGTTAATGATAATGGTTTTATATTCTTAACTTTTTTAAGTGCAAGATCTGAGGCCGCATCTATCATTTTTAATTTTTTTCTATCCGCAAGCATTGTTGGAGTATCAAGTTTACCAATAATTGTGGCATAGATTTTTTTTCCTACAAAGGGAAGTCGCTTTGCCTTGCCTGGAATTCCTGGTAAGTCTTTTATTAAAAATCCACCGGTAATTTGAGTTGCTACACTCCCCAGCCCAGTTTTATTCTTCACCTCTGCAATATGACAAATTTTAGCAAGCTCCAATTTACTTATCTTAAGACTTAGTAATTTGTTGATAGACCAGGCAGTAGATAATGCCGAGGCAGCACTTATTCCAAATCCGTAGCCCAGAGGAAGAGAACTGGTAAACCGCACTTCAACTGGTATGTTTGTTAATGAGGCAATAGTGCTTTTTACCGTTGGAAACTCAATTATTTCTTCATTAAATAAAACCCTAGTAATTCGACTCAGACGTGAGTCTGCAATCACCCCTTTATCAATAGTTGTGCCGACGCCTATAGAGCCCATTTTGACAAGATTTTTATTGGGAATAATTTTCAATATAAAACTAAGGCTCGCCGGGCAAAAAGCTCGAATCTTTCTCACGGGCTTTATTTTAGTCGAGATACTTAACCTGCTCCTTCCCGCGATAATCCATGCGACTAGTGATATTTTAATCCTAGCAAGAGAACTCTGTGATAAAATAGCCAAGCCATGACCGATGTTGAACTGATTAAAAGTAAAATTGATATCGTCGACTTTATATCAGATTATGTGTCTCTTAAAAAGATGGGTAGGACTTTTAAGTCAAACTGTCCGTTCCACAGCGAGAAAACACCGTCTTTTATTGTTTCTCCCGAGAGAGGCTCTTGGCATTGTTTTGGTGCCTGCAGTGAAGGTGGGGATGTAATTTCTTTTTTACAAAAATGGGAGAATATTGAATTTCTTGAGGCTCTTAAAATTCTTGCTAAAAAAGTTGGAGTTACATTATCAAACTATGCTCCTTCACAAGCTAGTATCCTAAAGGAAAAACTCTATGAAATAAATCATTTAGCTTCTGAATTTTATCACTACCTACTTACATCTCATAAGTTGGGAGACAAAGCCAAAGAATATCTCAAGTCTCGCGAAATTAAAGAGCAAACGATTAAAACATTTACCCTGGGTTACGCTCCGGATAGTTGGGATAGTTTACTTAAGTTTCTCACTAAAAAAGGGTATAGCCAGACAGATATTTTGACTGCTGGTTTATCGGTTAAATCAGCTGCAGGAAACTTTTATGACCGCTTCCGCGGAAGACTTATGTTTACGTTGCGAGATCATAGGGGAAATAATGTCGGTTTTTCGGGTCGCAAACTTCCCGGACACGACACCGATAAAGACCTGCCTGCCGGCAGGCAGGAGGCAAAGTATGTTAACACTTCCGAAACACCAGTTTATATCAAAGGCAATGTTCTATATGGTATGGATGTAACACGCGAGTCAATAAAAAAAGAAAAAGAAGTAGTAGTTGTAGAAGGAGAATTTGACATGCTTGCTTCATTCCAAAGTGGAGTAACCAATGTAGTAGCCATAAAAGGTTCAGCTCTAACTGAAGGCCAAGTATTACTGCTTAAGCGCTACAGCGAAAATGTAATTTTAGCTCTTGATAGCGACTTTGCCGGAAATGAGGCAGCACGACGCGGAATAGAAATAGCAGAAGTAGCAGGACTTTCCGTACGAGTGGCTAAACTGGCGGCTGGTAAAGATCCTGCAGAATGTATTGAGAAGGGTGCTCATCTATGGAAAAAATCTATAGAAAATGCAGTGCCTATATATGATTTTATAATAGATTCCGCTCTTACTAAATATAATAAAAGTGACGTCTTGGATAAAAAGAGAATCGGATCAGAAATTGTACCAATTCTTTCTAAACTAACCAATCCAATCGTTCAATCTCACTATATCAAATACTTAGCTAAACAACTTGATGTCGCTGAGGAATCTATAGAAAACATGATAGCTCAGTTTCAGAAAAAAGGCACTATGATAAAATCTGAAACCATTATTCCCACCCATGCAATTCGGGAAGAATTGCTCGAGGAACATCTCTTAACTTTGATTGTTCAAAGTGAGGACGTAAAAGAATCTCTCTCACAGGTATTGTCAATTGTGACACCTCACGATTTTAAGATGCAACCTGTTAAAAAGATTATCGAACAGATTGATCTATATTTAAAAAAACATGATAAATTTGATGCAAAAAAATTTCGTCTAGACAGTACTGAACTTACGCCTACCTTTGATAGAGCTTATATGAGCGGTATTGACAATATTCTTTCACAAAAACAAGTATTTGTTGCCGAGCTGATTACAACTGCCAAGGAAGTAAAAAGGGCAGCACTCAGAAGGAGAATTAACATCCTTTCGACTCAAATTAAAAAAATAGAAGATGATAATGAAAATAGTGATGAGCAATTTTTGCAAGAGAAGTTACGAAGTTTGTTAAGACAAGTAAGAGATCTTGATAAATCTAACTAAGCTAATTTAAAATGAAGCTGGGCTATAAGATCAGGAAGTATTTATTATGGTGAAAACAAAAACTCCCAAAACAACTAAAGAACTCATCAAGGAAGGCCGAGAGGATGGCTTCGTAACCCAAGACGACATCCTGGCAATCTATCCAAAGCCCGAGGAACACCTGGTAGAACTGGATGAGCTTTATGCCCAACTGATTAAAGCTGGTATCGATGTATTTGAAACTCTCTCAGATGAAGACGAAAAAGATGCCCAAAAGACAGTATCAGAACTAGAAAAGGAACTTGAATCTCTAGCTGTAATTCATGAAGGTGGTATTTCTGACCCAGTTCGTATGTATCTTAAAGAAATTGGCAGAACTCCACTTCTGAAATTTGCGGACGAGATTAGCCTAGCCAAAAACTATGAAAAAGGAGAACGCTGGGCGAAGCAGAAATTAATTGAGTCAAATCTGAGGTTGGTGGTTTCTATTGCCAAAAAATATATAGGTAGGGGCTTATCACTTCTTGACCTAATACAAGAAGGTAATCAGGGTTTAATTCGGGCTGTAGAAAAATATGACTGGAGAAAAGGCTATAAATTTTCCACTTACGCTACCTGGTGGATAAGGCAAGCTATAACTAGGGCAATAGCCGATCAAGCCAGAACAATTAGGATTCCAGTCCATATGGTTGAGACAATCAATCGATTTTTAAAAATCTCGCGCAAACTGATGCAAGAGTTGGGTCGCGAACCCTCGCCCGAGGAAGTGGCAGCCGCTATGCAAATTGAAGTTTCCAAAGTTCGAGAAATTATGAAAGTCTCACAAGAACCAACTTCTCTGGCTACTCCAGTAGGAGATGATGAAGATTCACTATTGGGAGATTTCATTCAAGATACTACTCAGCCTTCACCTTATGATGCTGCCTCGCGGGAACTCCTCAAGGAACATCTCGAAGAGGTTTTGAAAACTTTATCTGCTAGAGAAAAAAGAGTACTAATCCTTCGCTTTGGCCTAGAAGATGGAAGACCTAGAACTCTTGAAGAAGTCGGAGTTGAGTTCGGGGTAACCAGGGAACGTATAAGACAAATTGAAGCCAAAGCTTTAAGAAAATTGAGACATCCAAGCCGAAGCAAGAAGCTCAAAGACTACTTGGATTAAATCCATGTCTACATTGACTTCAATAATTTTTGCCAGTCTCGCTGTTAGTATAATATCTTTGATTGGTGGACTCCTACTGCTCTGGAAAAAATTACTTACAGAAAAACTTTCTCCCTATTGGGTAAGCTTTGCAGCTGGTGTCATGCTCTCATCAGCGCTTTTAGACTTACTACCCGAAGCCCTAGAAATTGGATCGGATCGAGCTATATTTATGGCAATACTTTTTGGAATTACGCTTTTTTTCTTTTTAGAAAGATTTGTCCTATGGTTTCACCATCACGATGATACTCACAGGGCAAATCCATCAACTCTTCTTATTTTACTAGGAGACAGTTTGCACAATATGTTTGATGGTATTGCGATTGCCGCTGCTTTTTTAACAAATCCGGCACTAGGTATTACGGCCACTTTGGCAATCTCTGCTCATGAAATACCGCAGGAAATTGCAGATTTTAATATTTTAATTGCCGGAGGATTAAGAAAAAGAGATGCTTTACTTTTTAATCTTCTATCGGCTTTTACTGCATTAATAGGCGCAATTTTGGGATTTTATTTTCTTGACCGTGTAGAAAGAGTATTACCTTTATTCTTAGCCTTTACTTCCGGCATGTTCATCTATATTGCTTGTTCTGATTTGATTCCTGATATGCACAAAGAGTTCCAAAAACAAAAAGGTTGGGTTAATTCAATTCCTTTTCTTATCGGCATCGTGACTGTTTATGCTTTAATAACTCTTCTAGAAGGAAGCCACTAATTACTAAAATAATAAAAACAATCTCTCTTATAGAAATTTCAACGTTTCAACAGCGTTAAATTGCTATGCAATTTATTACGCTGCGGTGTATTCTTGAAATAGCTCGAACGGAATTCTGTCCTCGTCCGCCTTCGGCGGACTCGGATTGGGCGGGCGGGCAAAATAAAAAACGAAGCCGCGCACATTAACAATTTCAAGTTTTCCTTTGGCGTCAGTCCTGGGAATGTTATGGATTCCACTAATAAACTTTGGCGAGAGACACCCCAGTTTTGCTGCCAGAAACAATTACCTTTACTTCCGCATTTTTGTTGATGATATATCCCTCTTCTTCCTCGCTAACTATGATCCCTAGATCCAAATATTTGTCCCTATCAGTTTTCGCGGAATCCGCCAAAAATATCATTGGTGCTCCGCATGCCCCTCGATCAGGTGGACAGGCAGCTTCTTTTGAAAGAATGCCAACTACAACTCCGCGAACAGTAATTGTTTTTCCATCGAGGGCAGAACGATGTTCAACAAGGTATTTTACCGATATTGGCGTTGAGGGAATTGAGTCTAGAGAATAATCAGGATATGGAGCGAAACCGATTTTATTTGGATCTTCGGGTTGAACTATACCGACACTGGTATTTCCTTCAACTTTTTTTATTGAAATGACATTAACTGTACCTACTACATCATATTTATTCCCGTCCGGCCCTTTCATTTCTTCGGGACTAAACGTACCGGATACTTCGACTCGCATACCTTCTACAGAAAATTTGTATTCCGGATCATGCTGGAAAAGATTTTTTAACCCATAATGTCGGCCATCAGACCCTTTTAAACCGATGGCACATTCGAGTGTTTGCTGTTCTGACCCCTTTTTAGGCAAGCAGGAGGTAATTTCACCGAAAATTGTGATCGGGCCTGGAATAGGAAGTGGGTTTTCTGTTATGTCTTCAACAAAATGCTTACCGTCGGGTGTCCAGCATTGCCTCGGATAGGATTCTCCCACCGGATAACCTTCGCGGGCGCACTCTTCAAAATTTGTAATCGTCTGCGATGGCGATGATCTTTGCCGGTATAACGCAAAATATATACTCGCACCAATGAGAATAACTATAACTGCGATTATCCAAATAAATTTCTTGCTCATAGATTTATTTTACTTTATTAATTCTTCTATTGAAACTCCCAGCACCTTGGCAATTTTCGCCATAGTTTGGACGCTTGGCTTATTAACTGTGCCGCTTTCGACCTTCGTAAGCGTTGTGTATTTTATATCCGCTTTTTTGGCTAAATCATCTTGGGTCAAGCCAAGCTTATTTCGTGCCCTTTTTATGTTTTCGCCAATCGTTGCCATAGTTTCAAAACTTTGATATCATCAAATCATAAGATGCTTTCAAGAAAAGCCCTCTTTTGGCCTTGACTTCATTCAAAACGGCTTGTCATGCCAGAGGCAGATCCGCCTTCGGCGGAAGATTTCCCGGAAAAACGCCTGCCTGCCGCAGGCAGGGCTGACGAACCCACATACTTGCCATCGTAGCCTTAGCGAAGTCGGGGCGGGCGAGCCAATGACTTCATTTCCCAACTGGCGGAGGAGGTGGGATTCGAACCCACGTGGGTTTACACCCGCAAGATTTTCGAGATCTGCTAGATAAACCGCTCCTACACTCCTCCTATTTTACTTTGAACTAAGAACAGTGAACTAAGAACTTTTAGGCATGTAGAATACTCTAACTTATATTATTAGTTTTTTATTATTCTTTGTTCTAAGTCCTAGGTTCATGGTTCTAAGTTACCCTTGCGTCCCCGACCAGAATCGAACTGGTATTTCAGCCTCCGCAGGGCTGTGCTCTATCCTTTAAGCTACGGGGACAATTTAACATTGAACTAGAACATTGAACTAAGAACAAAAGAACTTTTACTTTAGTGAAGTTCTAGGTTCATGGTTCTAGGTTCTTAGTTCTATTAAGTTCTTAGTTTTTTTTGGAATCCTATAAGTTGTTTACCCAGATTTTCAGCTTTCAACTCAAACACCTTGTAGTCTTGTATTGTAATATACAGATCATCCAAAGCCAAGTCTAAACAACACATAACTTCTTCAAGTGAGGTGAGAGATCCGTTAAGAAAATGGGCAAAATCTTTATCTGTTCTCCTATTTGATCCTTCTGCTATTTGTAGACAAATAGAATCAGCTGCTCTAAGTATTTGATCAGATAATAAATATCGTTCGCTTGATGGAAATTTTTCCTTAACTAATTTACGAATATCCCTTCGGAATTCTTTTGCAGATTTATATACAGGAAAATCTCTAAATCTAAATAACATTTTATTTGTTCTAAGTTCTTATTCTTAGGTACTATGGTTTCTTCAGTTCTCGGTTCTTGGTTCTTGGTTCACAGTTCATTCTTCAGTTCTAGGTTCTTAGTTCTTGGTTCTAAGTTAACTCGTGGTTTCCAGGGGGATCTTTTTGCCTATCCAATCAGTTAAATTATCTATGAAACTTTTGTGCGGTTTCTCAAGAAAGAGTAAATATCTACCAATTATATCTTTGCTTTTTTGCTCCGAAGTTCCAGCAAGTATAGCTCTTACTTGACCTGGAAATGGTAAACGTGTCTGAAATACTAACATCTTTTGTCCCCACTTCTCGTCAAACCAAAAAGCGTAAAGTTCAATCCAACGGAAAAGTCTACCTGAATTTTCATACCCCAACCGAGTAACTTTATGTTCTACCTCGAAAGGAGGAATGGTTGATATTACGTAGACCACAAAAGCCAACGAGAGTATCACTCCAATAAGTAAAAACTCATGAAGAAAAAAAACTATTACCACAAGCAAAAATGTCAAGGCTCCTACAGTCTGATAAAAAACCCTATTCCTTTTTTTAAAAGGGTGAGATGGACCCTTCCAGTATAGCAAAACCTCATTTAAATCGGGTTGATTTTTTAAAGAACTAGTATTTACTTTTTCACTCATAGTTTTTACTTCCAAAGATATTATATGCAAATAGAAATCCAAAGTCTACCGCCAGCGTGAAGTATAATATCTCGACAATGTCAAATAAAAGCGTCTATAAAATTCACCGGATGAATCGCGAAGAACTTGATTTAGCCCTCGATTGGGCTGCAGCTGAAGGTTGGAATCCGGGGTTTTATGATGCTGATTGTTTTTATAATACTGATCCGAATGGATTTTTTATAGGAACTCTAGGCAATGAACCAATATCGGCTATATCAGCAGTTGCATATGACAAACATTTTGGCTTTTTGGGATTTTATATCGTCAAGCCAGAGTATCGCGGGTATGGTTATGGACTACAAATATGGAAAAGAGCCATTGAATATTTAAATACCCAAAATATTGGTCTTGATGGAGTAGTTGCTCAACAGCAAAACTACAAGAAATCAGGTTTTAAACTTGCTTACAGAAATATGCGTTATCGTGGGTTTAGTAAGAAAAATTCCATTGGTAATGATAATGTCATAAAATTATCAGATGTTCCATTTGAAAAAATTTTAGATTATGATAGTAAACTTTTCCCCACAGCACGTAGTGGATTTCTAAAATGTTGGATCAATCAACTAAAAAGTGCTGCATTAGGTTCGATCATAAATGGGTATTTACAAGGATATGGTGTTATTCGTAAATGCAGAAAAGGCTATAAGATAGGACCTCTATTTGCTGATAATTTAGAAATTGCTAATAAACTTTTCTTGGCTCTTATCAATAATATTACTACTGATTCAGAAATATTTCTAGATTTACCAGAGACAAATTTTGACGCCCTAAAACTTGCCTATAAATATAATTTGAAGTTTGTATTTGAAACGGCAAGAATGTATACCAAAAGTCAGCCCAGTATAGATC